>TARA_R110001606_G_scaffold93144_4_pt1 | contig 55404 bp, 41 predicted proteins | sample TARA_R110001606 | Tara Oceans TARA_R110001606 (sample SAMEA4398315) | marine metagenome | biome: Polar Biome; feature: [SRF] surface water layer (ENVO:00010504); material: water (ENVO:00002006), including particulate matter (ENVO:01000060) such as... | depth 5 m
ACCTCTATCTTCAGGATTTAAAACCGTCCAGAATAAAGAGTGATTGTAAAAACCACCTCCGTTATTTCTAACAGCGCCATTACTCATGTCTAAATTTGCAAGAATATCTTCAATAGATTTTCCTTCTAATTCAGTGCCTGCAATTGCGTTGTTTAAGTTATTTGTATATCCTTGGTGATGTTTTGTATGGTGTATTTCCATAGTTCTAGCATCAATATTTGGTTCTAAAGCGTCGTACGCGTATCCTAATTCTGGTAATTCAAAAGCCATAATTTTATTTTTTTTCTGATTTAATTAATAAATGTTCTACAAAATTAACAATTAAAAAATCGATTAACAAGTAGAATAGGTATTGATAATTTATAGTTGAATAGAAAGGATTTATTCTCCAAACTCACGCATAAACTCTTCAACTTTGTCAACCATATTTTTACTTCCGCAAACAAAAGGAACTCTTTGGTGTAATTCTGTTGGCTGAACATCCATGGTTCTGGTGTAACCATCAGAAGATTTCCCGTTTGCTTGTTCTGCAATAAAAGCCATCGGATTACATTCATATAACAAACGAAGTTTTCCATTCGGATTTCTAGAACCTTTCGGATACATATATATTCCTCCTTTAATCATATTTCTATGAAAATCAGAAACTAAAGAACCAATATATCTGCTTGTATATGGTCTTTCTCCTTCTTCTTCCTGACAGTATTTTATGTATTTTTTTATCCCAAGAGGAAAATCTAAATAATTTCCTTCATTTACAGAATACATATTTCCGTCTTCTGGGAATTCCATATTTGGATGCGATAAGTAAAAAGAACCAATGGCAGGGTTTAATGTAAAACCATTTACACCATCGCCAGTTGTATAAACAATCATTGTAGAGGTGCCATAAACAACATAACCAGCAGCAACTTGTTCGCTACCTTTTTGTAAAAAATCTTTTAATTGAACAGGTGTTCCAACGGGAGTTACACGTCTGTAAATAGAAAAAATAGTTCCTACAGAAACATTTACATCAATATTTGATGAACCATCTAAAGGGTCTATTAAAACAACATATTTATTTTGATGATTTTCATCTTGACTGTTAATGCTTATAAAACTATCTTCTTCTTCACTTGCAATTCCACAAACAATATTTCTACGTGTTAACGTCTGTATAAATTTGTCGTTTGCATACACATCTAATTTTTGTTGATCCTCACCTTGAATGTTAGTATCGCCAGCAGCACCAATAATATCAACTAAACCAGCCTTATTTACTTCGTGATTTACTACTTTTGCGGCCAGCCTTATAGAGTTTAAAAGACTCGAAAGTTCACCAGAACTGTATTTAAAAGCATGTTGATTTTCAATAATAAATTCTCCTAGAGTTTGTTTTTGTGCAGTCATTTTTTTAGTTAAAGTTGATTATACAAAGATGCTAAATTTTTTTCACTATACCGTTTTCGTAGTTAAGGTTTTTACCTAAAAAAAGTAGTGTTTTATTACGAAAAACATAAATTTTTAACAAATCAAAAATAAACGTTCAAAAACATCAAATATTTTTAAGCAAAACCAAAACAACTATCTTTGGCAAAATTTTTAGAAAATGAGTTTTATCATTAGAGAAGGACAAGAAAAAGATGTACAAGCTGTTTTAGATTTAATAACAGAATTGGCAGTTTTTGAAAAAGAACCAGAAGCGGTAGAAATTACAGTTGAAGATTTGTTAAGAGATGGTTTTTCTGATGCTCCAAAATTTAAGCTTTTTGTTGCCGAAGAAGAGAATGTTGTTATAGGAATTGCGTTGTTTTACGAACGATATTCTACTTGGAAAGGAAAAGCAATTCACTTAGAAGATTTGATGGTAACAGAAAGTAAACGAAAAATAGGAGCAGGTAAAGCGTTGTATTCTGCAGTTTTAAAATATGCATACGAAAACAATTTTAATAGAGTTGCTTGGGAAGTAATTGACTGGAACATAAATGCCGTTAATTTTTACAAAAGTACAGGAGCTACGTATTTAAACGATTGGTCTGTTGTACAAATGGATAAAGAAAATTTAGAAAAATATATACAAAATAATTAAGATGAAAATTTTTAAGTTTGGTGGTGCTTCTGTAAAAGATGCAGAAGGCGTAAAAAATGTAGCTTCAATTATTAAAAATGAAGGTGCAAAAGATACTTTAGTAGTAATTTCTGCTATGGGCAAAATTACAAATGCTTTTGAAGAAGTTGTAGAAGCATACTATAACAAATCCGACGAATTACCAGGCAAATTAAGCTTTATAGAAGAGTATCATAAAAATATAATGAATTCTTTGTTTGATAAAGAAGATGCTGTTTACAGAGATGTTGATATTCTTTTTGGTGAATTAGGTTGGTTTTTAGCAAGAAACTCATCACAAAGATATAATTATGTATACGACCAAATTATTTGTTTTGGAGAGTTATTGTCAACCAGAATTGTAAGTGGCTATTTATCTAAAATAGGCACAGAAAACACTTGGTTTGATGTGCGTAATTATATTAAAACCGATAGTAATTACAGAGATGCAAAAGTAGATTGGGAACTTACAGAAGCTATTATTACTAAAAAAGTAGACGCTTCTAAAATTAATATTACACAAGGTTTCATAGCGGCAAACGATACAGAAAATACCACAACTTTAGGTAGAGAAGGGTCTGATTATACAGCGGGTATTTTTGCGTATTGCTTAAATGCAGAAAGTGTAACTATTTGGAAAGATGTAGAGGGTGTTTTAAATGCAGATCCAAGGGTTTTTTCTGATACTACTTTATTAGAGCAAATTTCTTATGAAGAAGCCATAGAAATGGCTTTTTATGGTGCGTCTGTTATTCATCCAAAAACATTACAACCACTTCAAAAAAAGGAAATTCCTTTATTAGTTCGTTCTTTTTTAAATCCAAAAGAAACAGGCACAAAAGTATCTAAAGGTTCTACTTTAGTACCGCATATTCCTTGTTTTATTGTTAAGAAAAATCAAATTTTAATTTCGATATCGGCATTAGATTTTTCTTTTATGGTAGAAAATAATATCAGTTATATTTTTCAGCAACTACATGATTATCAGTTAAAAGTAAATTTAATTCAGAATTCTGCGATTAGTTTTTCTGTTTGTATTGATGATAAATTTAATAAGTTTGATGAATTTTATAACGAGTTAAAAGCGCAATTTAAAATTGAAGTTCAAAAAGAGGTAGATTTATATACTGTGCGCCATTTTAATGATAAAGCTATTGCAGTTATAGAAGAAAAAGGAGCGTCATTATTAACTCAAATAAATAAAGAAACGTCTCAAATTGTAGTGAAACCTAATTAATAAAAAGGTTGCTTTAAATTTTTTAGTAAGTTTGCAGTTCCATCTAATTTTAGTTCATGGCATTAGTAACATCTAAAGAAATAGCACAAATAATAGGTTTAAAGAAATTTGGTTTTCTAGGTACATTTGTAGGCTGGTTGCTTATCAGGGTATTAAGAATTTCTGCTGTTAACAGAATTTATAATAACAATAAAAATAAAACGGAATTAAATTTCTTAAACGGAGTTTTAGACGACTGTAAAATAAAGTTTGAAATCCCGGAAGAAGATTTAAAAAGAATTCCAAAAACAGGTGCTTTTATTACAGTTTCAAATCATCCTTTAGGCGGTATAGATGGTGTTTTGTTGTTAAAATTACTCATTGAAAAAAGAAGCGATTATAAAATAATTGGTAATTTTTTAATGCATAGAGTACTACCAATAAAACCCTACATATTACCTGTAAATCCGTTTGAAAACAGAAAAGAAGCAAAATCTAGTGTTGCCGGAATTAAGCATGCATTATTACACTTAAAAGAAGGGAAGCCTTTAGGGATTTTCCCAGCAGGAGAGGTTTCTACCTATAAAGATGGTAAATTAATTGTTGATAAACCTTGGGAAGAAGGAGCAGTTCGATTAATTAAAAAAGCCAATGTACCCGTTATTCCTATTTATTTTCATGCAAAAAATAGTCGCTTGTTTTATTTTTTATCAAAAATTAGCGATACGTTAAGATCTGCCAAATTACCATCCGAAGTAATGTCTCAAAACGGTAAGATTGTAAAGGTTAGAATTGGTAAACCTATTTCTGTTGCAGATCAGGACGAGTATAAAGACATCCCTGCTTTTTCAGAATTTATCAGAAAGAAAACATATATGTTGGCAAATCCGTTTGAAAAAGCGCATAAGCTGCTATCTACTCAGAATATTAAAATTAAAAAATCAGTAAAGAAAATAACAGTTCAAAAAAACGTAGATTTATTTGTTAAAGAAGTAGATGCGTTGAGAGAAAATGATGCAAGACTTTTAGAAAGCAAGAATTACGAAGTGTTTTTTGCCAATGCTAAACAGATTCCTAATTTGTTGCATGAAATAGGAAGATTGCGCGAAATTACCTTTAGAGAAGTTGGTGAAGGCACAAATAATGCGATCGATTTAGATAAGTACGATAAGTATTATCATCATTTGTTATTATGGGACCGAGAAGCAAAATGTTTGGCTGGTGCTTATAGAATGGGTCTTGGAAAAGAAATTTATAAAAAGTATGGTATTAATGGTTTTTACGTTCAAACACTATTTAGAATTGAGCCAGAACTGTATCAAATGATGGAAAATACCATAGAAATGGGGCGTGCGTTTATTATTGCAGAATATCAGCAAAAACCAATGCCATTGTTTTTATTGTGGAAAGGAATTGTGCATGTTACCTTACGTTACCCAGAATATAAATATTTAATGGGTGGTGTTTCTATAAGCAATCAATTTTCTGATTTTTCTAAATCGTTAATGATCGAGTTTATGAAATCTCATTATTACGATCCATATATTGCGCAATATATTTATCCTAAAAAAGAATACAAAGTAAAATTAAAAGACGCCGATAAAGACTTTGTATTTGATGCAACGCAAGCAGATATGCAAAAGTTTGATAAAATTATTGATGAAATAGAACCAGGAGCCTTAAGAATTCCTGTTTTAATTAAAAAATACGTAAAACAAAATGCACGTTTAGTAGCCTTTAATGTAGATCCAAAGTTTAACAATGCAATTGATGGATTAATGTATATTAAGGTTTCTGATATTCCTGATAGCACTGTAAAACCTGTGATGGAAGAGTTTCAGGCAGAATTAGAGCGTAAAGCTTCAGAGCTTCAAAAAGAGGAGTAGTTTTCTTTGATGGATTTACTATGGTAACTGTGTTCTGAACTGCGAGGTCTATAATTTTGGAAGATTTCTTTTGTGATTGTTTGTAAAGTTACTTTTTTCTTTAAGAAACAAGTTAAATTTTTTAAAATCTGCCAATAAAGCAGCTTTTATATTTGGTATAATTTTAGCTATAAATAAGGTAAATTAAATCGTATGAAAACTTTATTAAAAATAGTTTTAACAGCTTTAGCAGTAATTGTTTTGGCTAAAATTTTACCCGGAGTTGAAGTTGTCAATTATACAACAGCAATAATTGTAGCCATTGTAATTTCTTTATTAAACCTATTTGTAAGACCGCTTTTAGTGTTTTTTACACTGCCTGCAACCATTGTAACTTTAGGATTATTTTTGTTTGTAATAAACGCAATAATTATTTTATTAGCTGATAAATTAGTAGATGGTTTTGAAGTGCCTAATTTCTTTATGGCATTGATTTTTAGTGTATTACTTTCATTTTTTAGAACGATCTTGTTCTCGCTTTTAAAAGAGAAAAAAGAAGTTAATTATTAAAAGCAGCTCTTTCTAAGCGGTCATTCATAGATGTTCCTAAACCAGTTTCTGGTAGTTTTTCTGCAATAATTACATCTAAATTTAAATGATCTAATTCATGCAAAGCATCATATAATTTCGAGGCTGCTTCATGTAAATCGCTAGTTTTAGATAAAATGATTTCAGTAATAATTTCATCAGTTTTAAAAGTAGAATTATAAGCTAAAACGCCAATTTTTTTAGTGGGATATTTTTTAATTTCTGATGGAATATCCGAAGTTAACACCGTAAGAGTTTTTGGCGAATAATGCTTGTCTAACATTCCTGGAGCATCAGGATTTTCTTCTTTTTTATTTTTGATTTCAACTTTGCCGATAACCGCTTCAATATCTTCGAGTGCTAAAGCGCCTAATCTGTAAATAATTGGTTCCCCGTTTTCAAAACCTATAATGGTAGATTCAATTCCGTTTGTACAAGCACCGCCATCTAAAACCATTTTAAGTTCGTTTTTAAAATAACGTTCTACATGCGCTGGTTTTGTTGGACTAATTTGATTAAAAGGATTTGCGCTTGGTGCCGCTAAAGGAAATGATAAAAGTTCTAAAAGTTCTAAAGTTACAGGGTGATTTGGTACACGCACCGCGACAGTATCTTTTCCTCCGGTAATTAGATCCGGAATATATTTTTGCTTTTTTAAAACCAATGTCAAAGAACCTGGCCAAAATGTATTTGCTAAGATTCTTGCTTTTTCTGGAACTTCAGAAACAATTGTTTCTAACTCATCAACAGAAGAAATATGCACAATTAACGGGTTAAAAAAAGGTCTTTTTTTAGTGTCGAAAATACTTTTAATTGCTTTTTCACTAAAGATATTACCAGCTAATCCGTACACAGTTTCTGTAGGTATAGCAACCAATTCTTCGTTTTCTAAAAGCGCAATTGCTTTTTGTATGTCTTTAGAAATAATGCTCATAATTGTTTGCAAAATTACGGATAAAAATGGTTGTTTTTTTAAAATTCAGGGACAATAGTAAAATTCATTTTTTTATTGGTTGATGGATGAAAAAATTCAATAAACTCTGCATGAAGATGCAATCTGTTTACTTTTTTTCCATACAAATCATCACCAAGAATTGGAGTGTTTAATCCGTTTTTATGCGCGGCGTGTACTCTTAATTGATGCGTTCTTCCAGTAATTGGATAAAAATAAACGCGCGTTTTTCCGTTTTCTCTTTGAATGATTCTCCAATCTGTTTCCGCATTTTTACCGTGTACAAAATCTACTAATTGTTTAGGCCTGTCGTCTAAATCTACTCGTAAAGGGAGCTTTATTTTTCCGCTATTTTCAGTTAAAAGTCCATCTAATAATGCAACATATCGTTTTTTAACGGTTCTGTTTATAAACTGACTTTGTAAAATTTTGTTTGCTTCTTTGGTTTTTGTTAGCAATAAAATCCCAGAAGTAGACATGTCTAAACGATGTACAATTAAAGGCCCTGTTGCTGTTGGATATTTCTCTCTAATTCTGCTGTAAACAGAATCTGTAATTTCTTTACCAGGAACAGATAAAAATTCGGCAGGTTTGTTTACAACAATTAAAACATCATCTTCATAAATAATTTTAAGTTCTTGCTTTTCTGATAAATTTTCTAATAACAAATTATCGTCCATTTTAATGCCCTGTAACATGTGCGTTAAAATGGGTTTGCATCTACTTTGGCAAGCAGGATAATAGTTTTTATGTTTTCTAACGGCTGAGTTTGGCGAAATTCCCCACCAAAATTCTGCCATAGAAATTGGTTTTAAATCATTCTCGAAAGCATAATTTAATAATTTTGGCGCAGAACATTCCCCTGAACCTGCGGGTGGTTTTATGGCAGGATCATTAAAAATATCTAGTAAGTTTTTTAATTCTTTTTGCTGATTTAAAAACGCATATTTACTAAATAATGTTTGCTGTAAATAGTTCGATTTTTCTTTTCTCTCTTTTTTTAACGCTGCAATTTTGTTTTCAAAAACAAGGAATTCTTTTCCAGCTTTTTTAAGTTTTTCATCATAATACTCAACTAATTCTTTGTAAAAAAATTGATCATTATAACTCTCTTGCATTAATTTTTTGGTGAGTTTTTTAAATTCTAGATCGCTTAAAATTGAGATTGCATTTTTCTTTTGACGTTTTCTATCCGATTTAGAAAGTTTCATTTTCTTCCGCTGATTTTCTAAATCTTTGGCAATTGATTCACTCAGTTTTTTAAACGATTTTTTTAAAGCTAAATAATGTTCGTTGTTTTTTAAGGATGATAATTCTGCATTTATGGCGTCAATTTCAAGCTCGCCTTTTATGTAAAAACTTCCTTCTGTTCTCATATTAAAAACAGGAGGAACAAATATTTCCGGCAAACTTTTATCAGCCAATTTTCCTGAAAATGCTGCTAAATATCCAATTTCATGTTCTTTGTTCTGCACAATTAAAATGCCAAACATTTTCCCAATTGGTAAATCCGTTTGATTTTTGTTTAACCCAAAATTATGTTCAAAATCAGTTTGCGTTTCTAAATATTCTTGAATTTCATCCGAAGCAATTTTTGCTAATGGATGAGGTTCATAATAAAACGGAAAGGTAAATTTTTCTGGAAGTTGAATTTCAGAAATATCAGTTGTAAATTTTTGAAAATGTTTCAATTAGAAAGAAAATTGCATAGTTAAATAACAATTGCAAATTTAGGGATAAAAACAACACTATCGCTCATTGATTTCGTAACTAAAAGAATCAAAAAGCACGTAGTTTTCTGTGGTGGTTTTTGTGTCACCCATAAAATGTAAGTTTTCTAAACTGTTGTGCACTCTAAATTTTATGGTGCTTTTTACGGAAGTTTGCAACGTTTTTACCAAGTTATTATTGATAAACCACTTTACTAAATAAAAGCCATGAACATCAATTAACTGCATTTTAAAATCAGAAAAAGCATTCATTTTTACAGCAAAATGACTAGAATTTGATGGTGAAAATTGAGAAACACAAAATACAATAGCTTCATCATTTTTTAGATTTATTTTTTCTCTATCTTTTTTTTGACCTGATCCAATTTCAAAGTCGAACTCAAATTCATCGTCTTCATTATGATACAAAAATGCTCCAATACTAATTTGCTCAAACAGCTTAAATTCGGGTACAAAAATGCGCCAAGTATACGTTCCTGTGGTAAAGTTTTTCTTTTTGGTGCTTACTTTTACACGATCTTTTGTATGGGGTCTTGTTGTTATTTTTAATGTATTATTTTCTAGATAATAGCTAGCCGGACTTTTCCAAGAATCATTTTTCCAGTTACTTTTAAACAAGATTTCATTATCAAAATTATCTTGAAAAGGTTCAGTTTTTTTCATCCTTAAATCACTTACTGTTCCGCAACTAATTAAAGTTATGAAGATCATTAGCGTAAAAATAGTATTGAATAGCGTTTTCATTTTTTTGGGATGAAAATTGTGATTTTTCAGTTCATCAAGCAATCGATTTTTTATGATTAGAAATCACCTAAAATAAAGCCACATTTTTAAATCAATTTTTATTCATCAAAACTAGCCGTTGGGCAAAATAGTAAATCAATCGGATTGTCGATGTCATATAAATATTGATATCCTTTCGATTCTTTTTTACAAAAAGGTTCTATTAATTGTACCATTTTTATAAAACCTTCTATCGTCAATATGCAAAAAAATGTTTTGTTGTCTTTGGTTAAAATTCCTTCATCAGATTTAAATAAGCCAAAAATTAAATTGCAATTTCGTGGCGTAATAAAATCAACTTGAGATACGTCTAATTTTTGTTTTTTATCAATTACGGTATCTTTTAAAAGATCACGAAATTTAATAGCTTCTTTTTTGTTGAAGTTATAAAGGCGAACAATACTTTGATCGTGATCATCAATGTTTTCTATAAAATCTACTTCCATATTTTTTATTCTGAACTCGTTTCAGCAATGTTTTTTAATGCGCTTGTAACCAGTTTTCTCCAATTCCCATTTCAACATCCAAAGGAACACTCATTTTAAAAGCATTTTCCATTTCATGTTTAATAATTGGTTTTATAATTTCTAATTCGTCTTTATGCGCATCAAAAACCAATTCATCATGCACTTGTAACAACATTTTAGATTTGAAATTTTCTTTCTCAAAACGGGTGTGAATATTAATCATTGCTAGTTTTATAATGTCTGCAGCAGAACCTTGAATGGGAGCATTTACAGCATTTCTCTCGGCGGCACTTCTTACAACTGCGTTTCTAGAATTGATATCTTTTAAATATCTACGTCTGTTTAAAACCGTTTCTACATAGCCATGATCTCTCGCAAAATCAACTTGTGCAGACATGTATGCTTTTAACTTCGGATAGGTTTCATAGTAAGTATCAATCAATTCTTTTGCTTCACTTCTAGATAAATCTGTTTGATTGCTTAATCCGAATGCAGAAACACCGTAAATAATTCCGAAATTCACTGTTTTCGCGTTGCTTCTTTGTTCGCGAGTAACTTCATCCAAAGGCACATTAAACACTTTTGCAGCAGTAGAAGCATGAATATCTTCGCCATTTTTAAAAGCATTTATCATGTTTTCTTCTTCACTTAAAGCTGCAATTATTCGTAATTCAATTTGAGAATAATCCGCCGCCAATAAAACGTAATTTTCATCTCTTGGGATAAACGCTTTTCTAACTTCTCGTCCGCGTTCTGTTCTAATAGGGATATTTTGCAAATTAGGATTGTTAGAACTCAATCTTCCTGTTGCCGCAACCGCTTGCATATATTCTGTATGAATTCTTTGTGTCTTCGGATTTACTTCATTTGGCAACGCATCTACATACGTGCTTTGTAATTTTTTATATTGGCGATATTCTTGAATATCTCTTATAATTTGATGGTCTTTAGCCAAGTAAGATAAAATATCTTCGCCAGTTTTATATTGACCCGTTTTTGTTTTTTTAGGTTTATCAACTAACTTCATATTTTCGAACAAAACGATTCCTAATTGTTTAGGTGAAGCGATATTAAATTCTTCTCCTGCTTGTTCGTAAATATTTTTTTCGAGTCTGTTGATGTCATCTGTTAAATCTACAGAAAGCTCTTTCAAGAAATCTGTGTTGATGTTGATTCCCTCAATTTCCATAGCAGTTAGCACAGAAACCAATGGCAATTCTACGTCGTTAAAAAGTTTAGTAACGTTACCACTTTCTAATTCTTTTGTAAAATGTTCTTTTAATTGAAGCGTAATATCGGCATCTTCAACAGCATATTCTGTTTGATCATTTATAGGAACCACTCTCATAGAAAGCTGGTTTTTCCCATTTTTACCAATCAATTCTGTGATAGAAACTGGCTGATAATTTAAATAGGTTTCCGCTAAAATATCCATATTATGACGCATATCTGGATTGATTAAATAATGCGCAATCATGGTATCAAACAAAATCCCTTTTACAGGCATATTATAATTTGATAAAACTTTGATATCATATTTTAAATTATGACCAATTTTTTCAATTTCTGATGCTTCAAAAAACGGTCTAAATTCTTCTAAAATAGTTTTGGTTTCTTCCTGATCTTCCGGAAAAGAAACATAAAATCCTTTGCCAATTTCAAACGAAAATGCGATTCCGATTAACTCAACTTCTAAGGCTTTTAAACCTGTAGTTTCTGTATCAAAACAAACCGATTTTTGCTGCATTAATTTTTGCAACAAGATTTTTCTAGATAAAGGCGAGTTTATATGCTGATAAAAATGATTCGTATTTTCAATGGTTTTAAATCCAGATGCAATTGCTTCTTCAGTTACACTACCTGTTCCTGGCGCTGCAAATAAATCAAACTGACCTTCTGCACTTGAAGGCGCTTTTTTAGTAGTTACTTTTGGTTTTTCTTCGGATGAATCTTCAACGGAATTCACTTTTTCTGCATTTTCAACTTCAAAAGTTCTTAGAAAATTAGTTAATAAATTCCTGAATTCTAGCTCGTTAAAAAGTTCTGTAACTTTTTCAGTATCTGGTTGATCTAAAGTAAAATCAGTAGCATCAAAAACCACAGGAACATCTAGCATAATTGTTGCCAATTGTTTAGAAAGTATTCCTAAATCTTTTGCAGCTTCTACTTTCTCTTTCATTTTTCCTTTTAGCTCATGCGTATTTGCTAATAAGTTTTCCATAGAACCATAAGTTGCTAAAAACTTTTTGGCAGTTTTTTCTCCAACTCCAGGTAATCCAGGAATATTATCCGCAGAATCTCCCATCATTCCCAAAAAATCAATGACTTGCAGAGGATCTGTAATTTCAAATTTTTCTAAAACTTCTGGAACTCCCCAAATATCATAACCACCTCCAAAACGAGGTTTGTACATAAAAATATTTTCGGAAACTAGTTGTGCAAAATCCTTATCCGGCGTAACCATATACACTTTATAACCTTCTTTTTCTGCTTGTTTAGAAAGTGTTCCAATAACATCATCTGCTTCAAAACCATCTTTTACCATAATCGGAATGTGCATGGCTTTTAAGATTTCTTGAATATACGGAACCGCTAATTTTATAGCTTCTGGAGTCGCATCTCTGTTGGCTTTGTAGGCTTCAAACATTTCTACTCGATCTACACTGCCGCCTTTATCAAAACAAACAGCTAAATGATCTGGTCTTTCACGTTTAATTACGTCTAACAAAGAGTTCATAAAACCCATAATTGCAGAGGTGTCTAAACCTTTAGAATTTATTCTTGGGTTCTTTATAAATGCGTAATATCCACGAAAAATTAATGCGTACGCATCAACTAAAAAAAGTCTTTTTTGATCTGCCATTTTATCTTTAATTGTAAAAGGATAAAACTACAAAAATCTAAGATATTAAGCCTTGTATTCAGCCGATTTTAAATCTTTTCTAAAAGGAGTTTTTAGTTGATATAAAATATCATCCGCTTTATTAGCGTCTAAAATATCTACACCATATACAATATCTTTCGTGTTTTTGTAAATAAAAGTTCCAAAAAGACGATCCCAAATAGAAAAAATATTCCCAAAGTTAGTATCTGTCCAAGGCATTTTATAATGATGATGGAATTTGTGCATGTTTGGCGATACAAAAATAAGACTAATTGTTTTGTCTAACCAAAGTGGTAGTTGAATATCAGCATGCGAAAAGTAAGTGAAAAGTACTGTTAAAATTCTGTACATTAAGTAATAAGAAACAGGCAAACCAGCAATTATAATACCTAGTAAAGCAAAGGTTTCTCTAAAAATAAAATCGATGGGATGATGTCTAGTTCCTGAGGTAACATCAACATGCGTATCACTATGATGAACCGTGTGAAAACGCCACATTACAGGGATTTTGTGCAGCATAAAATGCACAACATATTGCGACATAAAATCTAAAATCATAATTGCTAAAATGATTTCTATCCAAACTGGCAAGTCAATCATGTTTAATAATCCGAAATTATTAGCGTCAATCCAAGTGAAAACTCCAACGGTTATAATTCCAAAAACCACATTAATAATCATCGTAGAAAGTAGTAAAATTAAGTTGGTTTTTGCATGTTTCCATTTGTTATATTGATGTTTTTTTAACGGATAAACGCCTTCTAAAACCCAGAATAAAGAAAGGCAACCAACAACCCAAAAAAACTTTTGAAGACTAGTTAGGTTCTCAAAAAAAGCAATAATAGCATCCATCATTTTATTGAAATTTAATCTATAAACATACTAAAAACTTTAACAAGATGTTAAAAATCATTCGTTTTTTAACAGTTACATTTGTCAATTCTTAAAAAATAAAATATGCCACGTTGGGTTTTTCCGTTAATAATAGTGTTAATTCTAGCAGTAATTCTTGAAATTTATACATTTCAAGCCTTAAAAACGATTTCTAAAAATAAATTTTTACGTTATGGTTTTTTGCTGATAAGTGTTGCTGCTTATATCAATTTTTTAGTTACCATGTTAAGGTATTCTAGAAGTGACGGGCAAACGCCACAATTTCAAATGGCTGTTGGTTTGTTGTTAACTGTTTTAGTTCCGAAATTAGTAATTGTTATTTTGCTTTTTGGAGAAGATGTATATCGATGGATCTTAAAAGGAATTTCTGCAGTTTCTAGTACAGAAACGGCATCTTTAGCAGGAAGAAGAAAATTTATTTCACAATTGGCATTGGGTTTGGCGGCAATTCCTTTTGCGTCTTTTATCTACGGAATTGTGCAAGGAAAATACAATTACAAAGTTTTAAAATACCAGTTAACTTTTAAAGATTTACCAGAAGCTTTTGATGGCTATACCATTACGCAAATTTCTGATATTCATTCTGGAAGCTTCACGAATAAAGAAAAAATTCAATACGGAGTTGATCTGATAAATGAGCAAAAATCTGATCTGATGTTATTTACAGGTGATATTGTAAATAATAAAGCAGATGAAATGGATAATTGGATTGACGTTTTTAGCAAGTTAGAAGCGAAAGAAGGTAAATACTCTATTCTTGGAAATCATGATTATGGCGATTATATGGATTGGAAAAATCCGCAAGATAAAATTGATAATTTTCAAGCTGTAAAAGATATTCATCAAAAAATTGGATTTGATTTACTGTGTAACGAAAACAGGTATTTAGAAAAGGATGGTCAGAAAATAGCTTTAATTGGTGTAGAAAATTGGGGGAAAGGTGGTTTTAAGAAAAAAGGAGATTTACAAAAAGCATCAGCAAAAATTAAAAAAGAAGATTTTAAAATTTTAATGAGTCACGATCCAAGTCATTGGCAAGAAAAAGTTAAAAACAACGATTTTAATTATCAGCTTACTTTAAGCGGACATACGCATGGTTTACAATTGGGAATTGAAATTCCTGGTTTTATAAAATGGAGTCCGTCTAAATATGTGTATAAACAATGGGCAGGTTTGTATGAAGAATCTAACAGATTTATAAATGTTAACAGAGGTTTTGGTTATCACGCCTTTCCTGGTAGAGTAGGTATTTGGCCAGAAATTACAGTAATTGAGCTTAAAAAAGGCTGATCATCAGTATATTTAAACAGAATCGTTATATTTGTAATAATGCGATTGTGAAATAATTAGTATTTATTTTCTTAAAAACAAACTGTTATGACAAAATTTGGAGAATTAATTGGTGTAGATATACCTGTTTTAATCGATTTTTATGCTGATTGGAATGAGGTAGAAAATAGTACAGATACCTTAAGAGATGTTGCTGCAGCTTTAGGAGATAGAGCAAAAGTGATAAAAATAGATATCAAAAAAAATGAAACTTTAGCAGATGCGTTGCGCGTTAAAGGAAATCCTACTTTTATGATTTATAAAAATGGCGAAATGAAATGGCGCCAAACCGGATTTCAAGATGCTAATACGTTAATAGGTTTAGTGCAAAAGTACTTTTAGGATTCTAAATCGTATCTTATATTATAAAAAATGCAGGTAGTAAAGTTGGTTTAAACGAACTTTACTACCTGCATTTATTGCTTTATTTTGCCTCTTCTTTAGGGATAATATGATCAAACAATTGTAACGTTTGATTAAATTCTTTTTGTACTTCCATTATAAAAGCTTCATCAGTATCATGTTCTACAACTTGATCGATAACGCCTCTCAATAAATATCTAAAAGTCATATCAAACTCATCAAAAACCACATCAAATTCATCTGTCGTAAAAGTGCTGTACCAAATTAATTTATCTTTAAATAATTTAATTAAGGTTTTTGCGGCTGCTCTTGCTTTTTTCTGTTCGCCTAATTTGTAATACATTTCTGGATATTCCATAGACAAACTATAATGATCAAAATCTTTGATGGGTAGTTTTTCTATAGATAAATCTAACACTTCAACAGCTTTCACAGTATCGCCTTTAATAGCAAAAGCAGCAGATAAGCGCAATAAGCTATTTCTTAAACTGATAGAGTTTCTTTTGGTTTGTTCATCCAAATAAATTTTACCATCGTTAATATTTCTCCAGTTCCATTTTTTAACGTTTTTATACATCTTTTCTGGATCAATTCTGCCAATATCAAACAAACTTAGTTCTCTTACTACTTGTCCGTTTTCATTAACAATTTTTGTTGGTGTTTTTATTGGCACAAATTTAAAAGCAACACCATCTAATTGTAAATAATCTTTTAGCCAAATATATTCGCTATCTGTATTAGAACCACCGGTAAAATAAATAGGACGTTTCCAATCGAAATTATTTAAAATATCTAACATTAAAATAGTGTTTTTAGCCAAAGCTCTATCAACAGTAATATCAATATAAGGCACTATTTTATCGGCATCTTTTTGAGCTACAATTCCGTATTTTAATACATTTTCTTTGTTAACCGGAATTCTAATTTTGTTAGTAGGTAATATTTTTTCAGGATTTCCATCATCATCTAAATCATAAAAAGTTCTTTTATGATCGCTTTGAATCCAATTCATGTAACTACTTAAATCTAGCACAGAATCTTTAAGTTGCGGAAATAACTCTGCAAAATAATAAGCAACATCTAAACTACCATATTTGTATTGATCGTGTGTTAATTGAGACGGAATAGGAGGTGCGTTATAGGTTGCACGTTTCATTTGATCGATATACCAATCGGTTTGAAAAAGACTTGTATTTACCAGTTTTACATCCGTTCTAATACCTTCTACTTCTTGCATGTACCAAAGTGGGAATGTGTCGTTATCGCCAATGGTAAACATAATTGCGTTTGGATCGCAACTTTCTAAATACGCTTGTGCATTTAAATGCGTAGTATATCTGTTAGAACGATCATGATCATCCCAGTTTTCTATTGCCATTAATGATGGTACAGCAATTAATGAAATTAAAGTAATTGCAATCGCTATTGGTTTTTTTGGACCTAATTTTTTAGCATATTCAAACAAAGCAAGCACTCCAAAACCTATCCAAATTGCAAAAATGTAGAAACTACCTACAACAGCATAATCACGTTCTCTAGGTTCAAAAGGCTTCGGATTTGTGTAAAATAAAATTGCAAAACCTGTAAAAATGAAAAACATAAATAGGGTATAAAAATTTTCTTTATCCCATTTTATTTGATATAATAAACCTATAATCCCTAAAATTAGAGGTAAAAAATAATACCTATTTCTTCCTTTATTTTCTAATACATCTGGCGGTAATTGTTTTTGAGAACCTAATCTTGCTTCGTCAATTACGTTAATTCCGCTAAGCCAATTTCCATTAAAGACATCTAAATTTCCTTGGATATCATTTTGTCTACCCACAAAATTCCACATAAAATAACGGCCATACATGTAGCCAAATTGGTAGCTAGCCATAAATTTTATATTCTCTGCAAAAGTGGGTCTACGTTTACTATCCGCAGGAATACCTGCAATAGCTTTGTACATTTTTTCTGATGCAGGGTTTACCATTCTTGGAATAAAACCTTTGTGTTTATCAGACCAATTTGGTAAAATGTCTTTGTAAACATTTACAATTACATATTTGCCATCCTTTTTCTCATACTTTGGTTTGTCATCTTTTGTAGGATTTGTAGGATCTTGCTCTCTACTAAAAGAATTAGAGTAGTACGTATCGTAAAAAACATTGGCATCACCATATTGTTCACGCTCATAATACGCCAATAATTCACGTGCACTAGATGGATTGTTTTCGTTAATAGTAGTGTTTGCATTGGCTCTAATAGGTAACATCATCCAAGAAGAAAAACCAATCATAATAAATAAAACAGAAAGTATTAAGGTGTTTGCTGTAACTTTATTATTTTTTCTAGTGTAATTTAATCCAAAATAAAATAATGCAATTAATATAATAGCAGCAATAATAGATCCAGAATTATATGGTAATCCAATAGAGTTGATAAAAAACAACTCTGATGCACTAAAGAATTTTAATGTAAAAGGGAATAAAAATTTAAAAACAAACATTAAAACGATTACAGAAATTACAGATGCAATTGCCGTAGTTTTTAGGTTGATTGTTTTATGCGTTTTAAAGAAATATAACAATACAATTGCAGGGATAACTAGTAAAGAAAGTATGTGAACTCCAAAAGACAAACCAACCACAAAACTGATAATAATTAACCATTTATTACCTCTTGCAGTATGTAATTCGCTTTCCCATTTTAATCCTAGCCAGAATAATAAAGCCATTAAAAATGATGACATTGCGTATACTTCGCCTTCTACAGCGCTAAACCAGAAACTATCAGAAAAGGTATAAGCTAAAGAACCTACTAAACTACTTCCTAAAATGGCAATATATTTTCCTTCTGTAATTTCACCTCTTTTTAAAGCCATTTTTTTGGCTAAATTGGTAATAGTCCAAAACATAAATAAAATGGTAAATGCGCTCGCTAAAGCAGACATAAAGTTGACCATTTTAGCAATTTCGGAAGCTTCTGATGTAAACATTGCAAAAAAGGCACCTAACATTTGAAATAAAGGAGCTCCTGGTGGATGACCAACTTCTAATTTTACGGATGTTGATATATATTCTCCACAATCCCAAGCACTAACGGTAGGTTCTAAAGTTAGCGTATAAGTGATTAAAGCAATTGCAAATGCAGCCCATCCTAAGATGATGTTCCATTTATTAAATTTTTCTGATGTCATAAGGTCCTTAATAATCTGTGGGCGAATTTACTAATAAATATGAACAAAAGGCAGTTCTATGACCTTTTCTGATAAGATTTAACCTCTTAAAAAAATGTTAAACTAAAAATTTATAAAAAAAAGTTTGTGGAATTAAAAGATTCGTTTAAATTTGCACCCGCATTAGAGTATTGGCCTATGGTGTAATTGGTAACACACCGGTTTTTGGTACCGACATTCAAGGTTCGAGTCCTTGTAGGCCAACTTTTAACCCTTATAATCATTAGATTATAAGGGTTTTTTATTTTAGTTCATTTTTTTTGTATTGGTAATTGTGGAATTAAGTCTAAAAGTTGGGGTATTTAGAATTTAGGCAGAAATATTTGAGAGTATAAAAATAAAGAAATGAAAATTAGAGATAGCATGATGTTATTATTAACTATTTGCAGAAAATGTGTCAGTACTATTGAATAAGTTGTTAAGCATGACTAAAAAATTTATAAAAAAAATACCTACAGAAATAATCATTTCTATAATGATGATTTTATATTTGTTAAGTTGGTGCTGAAATGATAAGAATATAAAAAGTGAGATAATTTAAATAAATTCTCTCACTTTTAAATATGTTTTAGCCCTTATTTTTTCTTACCAGAATAAACAATAAAGAACAATCAGTAAAATACAAATTACTATAGAACCAATATTGAATAATGGAGTTGTTTTAAATAAATCTTTCGTGATTTCAATTCCTTTAGGATCGTCTTTACCTTTATTTTGCAAATGACTTAATACCATAATTATCAGCATTGTTAAAAGGGTTGTTATTGCCATTTGATGCATCCAAGGTTCTAAGCCTGCAATTGGTATAAATTTCAAAGCTAAGGCAATAGGGAAAGATAAAACAGCTCCCCAAATTGCAGCATTGTTAGTTGTTTTTTTCCAAAATAAACCTAATAAAAAGATTGCTAATATACCAGGACTTAACATTCCTGTAAACTCCTGTATGTATTGAAAAACTTGATCTAATCCATTTAACATTGGTGCAATAATAACAGCAATTAGTAAAGCAACAGCTCCAGAAATTCTACCAACATTTACAGTGGTTTTATCATTTGCATTTTTGTTGATGTATTGTTTGTAAATATCCATTGTAAAAATGGTAGAAGTAGAATTTAACATAGACGCTAAAGAAGAAACAATGGCAGCAGCTAAAGCGGCGAAAGCAACACCTTTAAGACCTGTAGGTAAAAATTGCAGCAACCAAGGATAGGCTTTATCAGCTTGCTCTGCAGAAGGAATATTTAACATACCTGCTTCTCCTAAATTCGCCATAATTGAAGGATCATTTACCATTACATATGCTGCAATACCAGGAACAACAACAATTAAAGGAATAATTAATTTTAAAAATGCCGCTAATAAAATCCCTTTTTGAGATTCTTTTAAAGATTTAGCTGCTAAAGTTCTTTGAATAATATATTGGTTAAATCCCCAATAATATAAGTTAGCAACCCAAAGACCACCAACTAAAACCCAAATTCCTGGTAAATTTATATAGTTGTCATTAGATTCTTCAAGAATCATATGAAATTTTTCTGGTGCAGCTTCCCAAATTTTAGAAAAACCAGCTAACATTCCTTCTCCTCCAGAAACGGTGTTTAAGGCTAAATATGTAGTTATTAAACCACCAAAAACTAAGAATACAACCTGAATAACATCTGTCCAAGCAACAGCAGATAAACCTCCATATAAAGAGTAAGCCGCTGCAAAAAGGGCCAAACCCATAATTGCATACACCATATCTACACCCATAATTGTTTCGATAGCTAATCCGCCTAAAAATAATACAGAGGTAAGATTCACAAAAATATAAAGTGATAACCAAAAAACAGCTAAAATGGTTTTAAGGTTTGTAGAAAATCGTTTTTCAACAAATTCAGGAATCGTGTATAATCCTTTTTCAATAAAAATAGGTAAGAAATATTTACCAACGATTATTAAAGTTAAGGCTGCCATCCATTCGTACGAAGCAATTGCAATACCCAATGCAAAACCAGAACCAGACATTCCTATAAATTGTTCTGCAGAGATATTTGCAGCAATTAAAGAAGTACCAATTGCCCACCAAGGCAAAGATTTACTTGCTAAGAAATAATCCTCGGCATTTTTTTGATGTCCCTTTTTATCACGGGAAACCCATAGTCCAACTCCTAAAATTAAAATGGCATACCCAATGAAGACGGCATAGTCCCAAAATTCAAATCCTGCTTTCATTATTTTTTTGTTTAGTTAAATCCTATTTGATTGTTGTAATTAATCTGAAATTTTAAAAAAAGTATAAATTTTTGCTATTTGTCATTTTTATTAATTGGTTTGCAAACAGTTTTGCAACAAATCTATTAAAAAAAGTAGGTAAGGTAATTGCTTTTTGAATCTTTTTTAATTTCTATTGCATATAATTCCATCAAATATATCATTTATAATAAGGTAAAAGATTTAGGTTGAATTAATATTGAAACCTATGAAAGTAAATTTCATGAAACATCCAACGTTAATAAATTGTCAGAAAGTGAGATAAAAAAAAATCGTAAATAGTTCTGATAAAATTTAACTGATGCTAACTATTAGTGTTCTAAGCAATCATACTTTTCATCCTATTAAAAATTTAAACATAAAAAAAGACTGTCTTTTTGGATAGCCTTTTTTTTGCTTTTATATAGTTTTTGTAATTAAGATTTCATTAAAAAATCTTTTAAGTCTTGATAATTAGTAGCTTTAAAAGCAACTTTCTTATTATCAATTACTTTTTTAATTTGTTCAGGAATTTCAACTTTTACAGGTAAAACAGCTTCAACAACATCTAAAAACTTCACAGGATGTGCAGTTTCTAGAAAAACACCAAACTCATTTTCTTTTAATCCGTATTTTTTTAAACCTAAATAGCCAACTGCGCCATGAGGGTCTGCAACATAGCCAGAATTTTTGTAAATCTCTTTCATGGTTGCACGAGTTTCATCATCAGTAAAACTATATGAAGAAAATGCCTTTTTAAGAGCGTTTAAATCATTGTTAAATAATTCTTGTATTCTGATGAAATTACTCGGATTCCCAACATCCATCGCGTTAGAAATTGTTGCTTTTGATGGTTTTGGTTTATAAACGCCATCAATTAAATAGTTAGGAACCGTGTCGTTTACATTTGTTGATGCCACAAAATGTTTAATAGGTAAACCTAATTTTTGTGCCATTACTCCGGCGCAAATATTTCCAAAGTTTCCACTAGGAACAGAGAAAATTAAGTCTTTATTTTTTGATTGTAATTCTTTGTAAGCAAAGAAAAAATAGAACATTTGTGGCAACCAACGAGCAACATTTATAGAATTTGCAGAGGTTAAGGTTTTAGTAATTTCTTCATCAAGAAATGCTGTTTTTACCATTTCTTGACAGTCATCAAAAACGCCATCAACTTCAAGGGCAGTAATATTCTGACCTAAAGTTGTGAGTTGCTTTTCTTGAATATCGCTTACTTTTCCTGAAGGATATAAAATAACAACATTTACACCTTTTGCTCCTAAAAATCCATTTGCAACAGCACCTCCAGTGTCTCCAGAAGTTGCCACTAACACAGTAACTTCATCATCATTATCTTTGTTGAAATACTCTAGGCATTTTGCCATGAATTTAGCGCCAACATCTTTAAAAGCCATTGTTGGTCCGTGAAATAATTCTAAAGAAGCAATGTTATCATCAACATCAACCAAAGGAAAATCAAAAGAAACAGTTTCTGCAACAATCTCTTTTAGTTTTTCAGCCGGAATTTCATCACCTACAAACTGTTTAATTACTTCAAAAGCAATTTCTTGATTTGTATAATCAGCAATACTTTCTATAAATTCTTTGGATAAAGGTGTTATTGTTTCAGGAAAATAAATCCCTCTATCTTTTGCCAAACCTTGTACAACTGCATTTTTAAAAGTTGATTTTGGCGATTTATGATGTAAACTATAGTAGTTCATTTTTTGGATTTTGGTTCATTGTTTTTAGTGTGTGGTTTAGCTAACCTTTAACTAAAAACTATGTAATATTTTAATTCCTTCTTCATCAATTTTTGATGTAAACATTTCAAAATCTACAAATTTGTCTCTGTAGCTTAACTCAATAGCATCAAAAACTTCTTTAGCAGCATCATCACCTTTGCAAATTGCAAAAATTGTTGGTCCAGAACCACTAATTCCCGCGCCTAAAGCACCCGCATTTATGGCAGCATTTTTTACATCATCAAAAAACGGAATTAATTTTTTACGATGAGGTTCTACAACAATATCAACTAAAGAATTGCTAATTAAATTGTAGTTATCTGTATATAAACCACTAATTAAACCACCAACATTTGCCCATTGTGTAATGGCGTCTTTTAACAAAATTTCTTTTGGTAAAACTTCTCTGGCGTCTTTTGTTTTTATTTCTATTTGCGGATGGATGGCAACAATTCTTAATTCGCTTGGAGCTGGTAATTTTACGATTTCTAAAGGCTCGTAACTTCTTACCAAGACAAATCCTCCATAAATTGCTGCAGAAACATTGTCTGCAATTGCAGAACCGCAAGCTACCTCCTCGCCATACATGGCAAATTTTGTTAATTCTAGTTTAGAATAGATGTCGCCTAATAATTGATTAGCGCCAAAAGCAGCACCAGCAGCACTTGCAGCAGAGCTACCTAAGCCACTACCAGGATAAAAACCTTTGTGCATGGTAAGTTCAATACCAAAATCGGCATTAGCATCCTCTAACATTTTTTTTACAACAGCACCGGCTGCATTCTGATCAACATCATAAGTTAAATCTGCACCTGTAATATTAGAGATAACCGCTCCTTTATTTGGTGTTTTTGTAAATGTCATTTCATCACCAATTCCATCAATGGCAAAGCCAAGTGAATCGAATCCGCAAGAAACGTTTGCAACAGTTGCTGGGGCAAATAATTTTATATAGTCCATTTTTTTATAGTTTGTAGTATTTAGTTGCAGTTTTCAGTCAATATTGCTGAGAAAAGCGACTTAAATACTTTTTTATTTTTTAAATTAACATTGTCAGAAACAATTTTCAGTCAGTTGATGACTGTTTATTGTCACTGAAAACTGTTTACTAATTATTAGCAATTCTAATTACATCCGCAAAAATACCAGAAGCCGTTACATCTGCACCAGCACCAGCACCTTTAATTAATAAAGGGTTTTCTGGATATCTATCTGTAAAAAACAAAACGATATTGTCGCTACCTTTTAAATTATAAAAAGGATGATCTGGAGCAATATGTTGTAAACCAACATTGGCTTTTCCGTCAATAAATTCGGCAACATATTTTAGGCGACAATCTTTATCATTCGCTTCTTTAAATGTATTTTGAAAATGATCTTCGTGTTTAATTAAAGACGCATAAAAGTCTTTATTGTTAGTTGTGTTTATACTTTCTACTGGTAAAAAAGGGTTGTTTTCAATGTCTGATAATTCTAATTGATAGCCACTTTCTCTCGCTAAAATTAAAATTTTTCTAGCAACATCTACGCCACTTAGATCAATTTTTGGATCTGGTTCTGTATAGCCTTCTTTCTGTGCTTGTGCAACTACATCATGAAACGTTGAATTTTCATCAAAATTATTAAAAACAAAGTTTAAGCTTCCAGATAAAACAGCCTGAATTTTATGAACTCTATCGCCTGAGTTTATTAAATTTTTAAGTGTATCAATAATTGGTAAACCTGCACCAACATTCGTTTCAAATAGAAATGAAGCATTGTATTTTCTTGAAACTTGTTTTAGTGTTTTATAATTTTCAAAACTAGAAGCACATGCAATTTTGTTACAAGTTACTACAGAAATACTAGCGCGTAAGTATTTTTCATACACTTCAGAAACTTGCTGATTAGCTGTATTATCAATAAAAACACTATTTATAAGATTGCTTTCTTTTACCTTTTTATGGAAACTATCTAAAGTTACTGATTCTCCATTTTCTAAAGCCTCTTTCCAGTTTTCTAAGTCGATGCCTTCGTTATTAAAAGCCATTTTTCTAGAATTTGAAATACCGATAACTCTAACACTTAGCTTTAAGTTTTCTTTTAAGAATTTCTTTTGTTGATGAATTTGTGCTAAAAAGCGTTCGCCAACATTACCAACACCTGTTACAAATAGGTTTAATTCTTTCGTTTTTTCTTCAAAAAATTGTTGATGTAGCGTGTTTAATGCTTTTTCTGCATCATTTTTATTGATAACTGCCGAGATATTTTTTTCTGATGAACCTTGTGCAATTGCTCTAACATTTACATTATTTCTACCCAAAGCGCTAAACATTTGTCCGCTTAAACCTTGGTGATTTTTCATGCTTTCGCCAACAACTGCAATAATTGCCAAATCATTTTCTACAATAATTGGTTTTATTTTTTTTCTGTCAATTTCTATGCTAAAGGTTTCGTCTAAAAAGATTTTAGCTTTTTGAGCATCAGTATCATAAACCCCCACACAAATGGAGTGTTCTGAAGAAGCTTGTGTAATAAAAACTACATTTATTTTATGTTGTGAAAGTGTTTCGAACAATCGTTTCGAAAAACCAGGAATTCCTATCATTCCGCCGCCTTCTAAAGTAATTAAGCTAATATTTTCTATGTGCGAAATTCCTTTTACGTCAGTTCCTTTTTTAGGATTATTAGAAATTAATGTACCCGGATTTTCTGGATCAAAAGTGTTTTTAATTCTAATCGGAATTTCTTTTCTTAAAGCTGGTTGAATAGTTGGTGGATATAAAACTTTAGCACCAAAATGAGACAGTTCCATTGCTTCTTCATAAGAAATTTCTGAAATAGGATACGCTTGTTTTACAACTCTTGGGTTTGCAGTGTACATTCCACTAACATCTGTCCAGATTTGTAGTTCATCCGCATTTAAATCGGCAGCATAAATAGCTGCAGAATAATCAGACCCACCTCTACCTAAAGTAGTTGTTTCTTCTTTAGAGTTAGATGAAATAAATCCGCCTAAAACAATAACTTGGTGTTTGTTTTTATCAAAAAAAGCACTAATATTTTTACTGGTTACAGTAAAGTTTACCTGTGCATTTAAGTAATCATCATTAGTAATAATTAAATCTCTACTATCAGCATGGTTTGCATCAAATACTTCTTTTGCAGCATTTGCAATAATGTAAGAAGAAAGTCTTTCTCCAAAACTAGAAACCTTTGCCAACGTTTTATCAGATAATTCTTGTAATAAATAAATACCAGAATAAATTGATTCTAATCTATCAAACAGATACGTAACTTCTTCAGAAACTTCCTTTTTGTTTTCAAAAATTACATCATCAATTATATGATAATGTAATTCTTTTATGAATTCTAATATCTCTTTAGCAACAATTATATCTTCTAAAGCGGCATTTGCACCACTTAATAATTTATCGGTTGTTTTGCCAAATGCAGATACAATAACGGCAACTTTATTTTTTTCTGATGCTTTAGCTACAATTGCTAAAACTTTTTTGATGTTTTCTGAGTTTGCTACAGATGAGCCTCCAAATTTTAATACTTTCATCTTTTTATGATAATAGTTTATGTGATAATTATATGATTTATTTCGTTTTTACGAAAAATAGTTGACCTAAATAATATGAATATAAATAACCCCTAAAGGGTTGTAGTTGTAGATGTTGTGCGAATAAAAGTGTGCATAGAAATACAAACTACAGATGCAGTTTTAGAAGAATTTGTATTTATTTTAGAATAATTCACATCACAAAAATAGCAGTATTATTTATTTTGATAGATTTTAGAGGGTGTTTTTTTAAATATAAAGTCAATTAATATGGTTTTCGTAAAAATAATAATCAAATTATTAAAAATTCTTATTTTTATGAGGTGAATTTAATTTTTCTTTAATGATTAAGGCAATTGGCTTATTCTCTATTTTACTTTCTAACCAAGATAAAATATCTAAATATAAAAAGGCTCTTTTTTCATACGGATGGTCTTCGTATTTTTTTAGTTTTGTATGAATTTTTTTAAACTCATTTTTTATTTCATGCGGAAAAACATCACTCAAGTCTCTAATAGATGTTAAAAATACTTTCTGAACCTCTTGAAGGTTTTCCATTTTTAGCAAATACTTATAAGTGTCTACAAACTGTCTTTCTAAATCGTAATCTAATCCACATTCATAATGGGCAATAAGATTTAAAATTCGTGCAAAGCATTGTAAATCTTCTGCAGCGCTAATGTTTTTAGATTTTATAATAGTTTGTAAATATTCTATACAAAGTTCGTTTTTACCCATACCAAAATACAAGCACGCAATCTTATAATAAAGCATTACAATGTAGTGATTGTCTAATCTGTTCTTGTATTTTTCAATTTTTTTGTTAATAATTTCTACCAAATATTCTCCTTCAGAAAAAGTGGCTTCTAAGAAATGTAAATGCAATTTATTTGCATATAGATATTGAAAAATTAGAAGCTCTGTATTAGTGTTTAGAGGAATTGTATTCTGCTCAATTTCTTCTTCAAAAGAGGCTAGTTCTTGTTTAAATGTAGATGCTTTCTTTACGAAAAAAGAAGCTTCTAATAAATAATTAATCCCTTTTAAATAAAATACAGGGTGTAAAACAACGTATTTTTTATCTTCTCTAAATAAATCTACCCATTTGCTGGCGTATTTATAACTTTGGATAAAATCTTGCGTTAAAAAACTAAACCATAAATGAGATTTGTAAAGCCATAATTTTTCTCTAAAACCAAGGTTGTTAAATTTATATTTTGGTAGTTTGCTATAAAAGTAAGCGTTTACAAACTCTAATTCTTCATTATTTTTTACGTATCCGTTCTGTAATAAATGACTATACAGTTGCAGCGACAAATTAGATAATTTACTGGCCATTACATTTTGTAAACTCAGGTCTTTTGCTTGCACAGAAAGTTGATCTGCTCTATTGCTTAAACTTCTTGTAATGTATTGTGTTTCAATTACTTTTTCTAGTTCTACAATTTCGTAAGCAATATTTTTCTCCTCGTTTTCTAGTGCTAAATGTTTTGCCTTATCTAGTAATTTTAAACTCTGTTTGTACAAGCCTTTTTGATATAAAACAGTTGCAAAATCTAATTGTTCTCTAATTTGAATTCTTATATTTTTATGCGCAGGATTTAAACGAAGACTTATTAATATTTGTTTGTATAAATGTGCTTTTAAATTAGAAAGTTGCTGCTTAGAAACAATGCCGCTGTTTATGATAACTTTTTCGTCATATATTTTTAACTTTTCTAAAAATTTGAAAAGCGAAAAAAATTTGGCGTCAATATTACCACCTAATCTACCAACATATAAATTAAATTGTCTTTTTTCAGACTTGGTTAAAGACTTGATAAGAACAAAAAGGGCATCATTTTGTTGATTGGCTGATGTAACAATTTTACTCATAATTAACTGATGTTTAAATACTTGTATTTTTAATAAGTATATTAGAAATCGTGAAAGATGTTATACAAAAGTATTAAATGAAAACACAATATTTACATTTGATAAAATATAAAGATAATCTTTACAAAATTATGCAAGATAATAAAGTTCAAATTTTTGACACAACTTTAAGAGATGGAGAGCAAGTACCTGGTTGTAAGTTAGATACCAAGCAGAAATTGGTCATAGCAGAAAGATTAGATTTACTTGGAGTAAATGTTATTGAAGCAGGTTTTCCAGTTTCAAGTCCAGGAGATTTTAATTCTGTGTCTGAAATTGCTAAAATTGTAAAAAATGCTACTGTTTGCGGACTAACACGAGCGGTAGAAAATGATATAAAAGTAGCTGCAGAAGCTTTAAAATTTGCAAAATATCCAAGAATTCATACTGGTATTGGTACTAGCGATTCGCATATAAAATTTAAATTTAATTCTACTAGAGAAGAAGTTATAGAACGTGCAGTAAAAGCAGTTGCATATTCAAAATCTTTTGTAGAGGATGTTGAGTTTTATGCAGAAGATGCCGGCAGAACAGATAATGAATATTTAGCAAGGGTTTGCGAGGCGGTCATAAAAGCTGGTGCAACAGTTTTAAATATTCCAGATACAACGGGTTATTGTTTGCCAGAAGAGTATGGTGCAAAAATGAGATATTTACGTGAAAACGTAAAAGGTATAGATAAAGTAATTCTTTCTTGTCATTGTCATAATGATTTAGGAATGGCAACTGCAAACTCAATTGCTGGTGTTATAAATGGTGCTCGTCAAATAGAATGCACTATAAACGGAATTGGAGAGCGTGCAGGAAACACAGCTTTAGAAGAAGTTGTAATGGTGCTAAAACAACATCCTTATTTAAATTTAGAAACTAGTATCAATACTAAATTATTATACGATACAAGTATTTTAGTTCGCGAAAGTATGGGAATGCCTGTGCAGCCAAATAAAGCAATTGTTGGTGCAAATGCATTTGCGCATAGTTCTGGAATTCATCAAGATGGCGTTATAAAAAACCGAGAAACATACGAAATTATGGATCCTGAAGATGTTGGAGTAACAGAAAGTGCTATTGTTTTAACAGCAAGAAGCGGTAGAGCTGCTTTGGCATATAGAGCTAAAAAAATTGGTTACGAGCTTACAAAAGTTCAATTAGATATTGCCTATGCTTCTTTTTTAGCGCTTGCTGACAAGCAAAAAGAAATAAAAAATGATGATATTCATATAATTATGAAAGACGTGGATAAAGTTTCTAAAATTACAATGATATAAAAAGGCAAAAGAAATTTTGACTTCAGTAATAGTTATACTACTTTTGATTTAACTTCTATCGTTCAAAACAAATAGAATTTTTAATCAACCAAAATAATGAAATTAACAATAGCCGTAATTCCTGGAGATGGTATTGGACCAGAAGTAACAAATCAAGCAAAAAAAGCTTTAGATGCTGTTGCAGAAGTGTATGACCATATTTTTTTATATAAAGAAGCCCAAATGGGCGCTTGTGCTATTGAAGCAACAGGAAGTCCTCTGCCAGATAAAACGATAGAAATCTGTAAAAAAGCAGATGCTATTTTATATGGAGCAATTGGAACTTTAAAATACGACAACGATCCGGCAGCAAAAGTGAGACCAGAACAAGGTTTATTCCGTTTGCGAAAAGAACTAGGTTTATATTGTAATATTAGACCCGTAAAAGCGTACGAAAAATTGATGAAAAATTCACCTCTAAAAAAGGAGGTAATTCAGGGTACAGATATTGTAATTTATAGAGAATTAAGTGGCGGAATTTATTTTGACACAAAAGAATTAAGTGAAGACGGCTTGTCTGCTTTTGATGTTTGTTCTTATACCGTTGATCAAATTTCTAAAGTTACACATTTGGCTTTTAAAGCTGCTCAAAGTAGAAAGAAAAAAGTTACTTTGGTCGATAAAGCAAATGTTTTAGAAACCTCACGTTTGTGGAGAAAAACAGTAACAGAAATTGCAAAAGAATATACAAATGTAGAACTAGATTTTATGTATGTAGACAATGCAGCATTGCAAATCGTATTAAATCCGAAACAATTTGATGTTATTTTAACCGAAAACCTTTTTGGTGATATTCTTTCTGATGAAGCAAGTGTTATTAGTGGTTCAATAGGTTTGTTGGCGTCTTCATCAATTGGAGAAAAAACGGCAATGTTTGAACCAATTCACGGCTCTTATCCGCAGGCAAAAGAAAAAGATATTGCAAACCCTTTAGCTTCTATTTTATCCGCAGCTATGTTATTAGCTCATTTTGGATTGTATGAAGAAGCAGATGCTATAGAGCGAGCAATAGAAAAATCTTTAGCGTTGGGCATTACAACTGAAGATATTAAAGGTAAAAATCAGTATTCTGCATCTACATCAAAAGTGGGTGGTTTTATTGCAGATTATATTTTAAATCAAGAAGATAGCAATATGAATTTTAAAAATATTCATATGGGACAAAGCACAATTATTTAATATGATAAAAAGAATAGTACAAGTTCATGTAATTATCACTGTCATTATTATAATGATTTGATATGGAAGTTGTATTTGTATTTTAAAATAGAACCTTCCAGATAAATGGAAGGTTTTTTATTGATTTTATTTTAAGGATTGAATGTCATAATAAATTCAGTTTAAGTATATGATTTACAGTTAATTGTATACCTATTTAAAGACCTGAGTTTAAAGAGTATCATTGAGTATTATTCAATGAAAATAGAGAAATAAACTAATTTAGTCATCAAATTGAAGAAAACAATAAATGGAATTAAATAAACACAGCAAAAGATTAACGCAAGATGAGTCTCAACCAGCATCTCAAGCAATGTTGTATGCAGTAGGTTTAACCGATGAAGACATGCAAAAAGCGCAAGTTGGAATCGCAAGTACAGGTTATGATGGAAATCCTTGTAACATGCACTTAAACAATTTAGCAGCAGAAGTCAAGATTGAAACAAAAATTGCAGGTTTAGTTGGTTTAGGATTCAATACCATTGGTGTTTCTGATGGAATTTCTATGGGAACATCTGGCATGAATTATTCATTAGCTTCAAGAGATATTATTGCAGATTCTATAGAAACGGTTATGAATGCTCAAAGTTATGATGCATTGGTTTCTGTAGTTGGTTGTGATAAAAATATGCCGGGTGCAGTTATTGCAATGTTGCGTTTAAATCGCCCAGCAATTATGATGTATGGTGGTACAATTGCATCAGGAAATTACAAAGGAAAAAAATTAAATATCGTTTCTGCTTTTGAAGCTTTAGGTCAAAAAATGGCTGGAGAAATAGAAGAAGACGAATATAGAGAAATTATAAAAAGAGCAATTCCTGGAGCTGGTGCTTGTGGTGGAATGTATACAGCAAATACAATGGCTTCTGCAATAGAATGCATGGGTTTTTCTTTGCCTTATAATTCATCAATTCCTGCAGAAAATCCTAATAAATTATCAGAAGCAGAAAGAACTGCAATCGCAATTAAAAATTTATTAGAATTAGATTTAAAACCTTTAGATATTATTTCTAAAAAATCGTTAGAAAATGCAATCGCAATTGTAAATGCTTTGGGTGGATCTACAAATGCAGTTTTGCACTTTTTAGCAATTGCGCATGCTGCAGATATTGAGTTTACATTGGCAGATTTTCAAAAAGTTTCTGATAGAACGCCTTTAATTGCTGATTTAAAACCATCAGGAAAATACTTAATGGAAGATGTTCATGGAGTTGGTGGTACGCCTGCAATTATGAAATATTTATTAGATAATGGATATTTACATGGAGATTGTATGACCGTTACTGGTAAAACATTGGCAGAGAATTTAGCGGATGTAAAAGCGATGGAATTCGATGATCAAGATGTAATTTATCCAAAAGATAAAGCATTAAAATCTTCTGGAAACTTGCAAATTTTATACGGAAATCTTGCAGAAGAAGGTGCTGTAGCTAAAATTTCTGGAAATGAAGGCTTGCTTTTTGAAGGAAAAGCAGTGGTGTATGATGGTGAGCAAGCTGCAAATACCGGAATTATAAATAAAGAAGTAGAAAGAGGAGATGTAGTCGTCATTCGCTATGTTGGACCTAAAGGAGGACCAGGAATGCCAGAAATGTTAAAACCAACTTCGTTAATTATGGGAGCAGGTTTAGGTAAATCGGTTGCATTAATTACTGATGGTCGTTTTTCTGGAGGAACGCATGGTTTTGTGGTTGGACATATTACCCCAGAAGCACAATCTGGAGGAACAATTGGTTTGTTAAAAACGGGAGATAAAATTAGAATTAGTGCAGAAGATAACTCTATAAATGTTTTAATTTCTGATGAAGAAATTGCAGAAAGAAGAGCAAATTGGGTAGCGCCAGCATTAAAGCATTCTAAAGGAATATTATACAAATACGCAAAAACTGTAGCATCAGCATCTAAAGGATGTGTTACAGATTTATAATTTTTTAAAAAAAGAAGATAGAAAAAAGAGACAAGAACAAAGACTAAAAAAGTAAGAAAAATAGATAAGATTGGTCTTTTTTCGCACTTCTATTTTCTTTTCTCTTTCATCAAACAAATAAAAAAATATGGAAACACAAACCATACAAAACGAAAAACCAGCTACGAAAACTACAGAAAGGATTTCTGGTAGTGAAGCCATTGTTAGATGTTTAATTGAAGAAGGTGTAAAAATAATTTACGGTTATCCTGGTGGAGCAATTATGCCAGTGTATGACGAATTATATAAATATCAAGATCAAATTCATCATGTATTAACGCGTCATGAACAAGGTGCAACACACTCTGCACAAGGTTTTGCAAGAATTTCTGGGAAAGTTGGGGTGGCAATTGCTACTTCTGGCCCAGGAGCAACCAACTTAATTACAGGTATTGCAGATGCGCAAATAGACTCAACACCAATGGTTTGTATTACTGGTCAAGTTCCTTCTCATTTATTGGGGAGTGATGCTTTTCAAGAAACAGATATTGTTGGTATTTCTACACCAGTTACAAAATGGAACTGTCAAGTAACAAAAGCATCTCAAATTCCTGCTGCAATTGCAAAAGCATTTTATATTGCTAAAAGCGGAAGACCAGGACCTGTTTTAGTTGATATCACTAAAGATGCTCAATTTGAAGAGTTTGATTTTTCGTATGAAAAATGTACAAAAGTAAGAAGCTATTTTCCTGTGCCAAAAACAGAAATTTCTACTGTTGAAGCAGCAGCAAAATTAATTAATGCGGCAAAAAAACCATTTATTGTTTGGGGTCAAGGAGTAATTTTAAGTGAAGCTGAACAAGAATTAAAAGCAGTTATAGAAAAAGCAGGAATCCCCGCAGCTTGGACAATTTTAGGAGCTTCTGCAATTCCTACTAAACATCCTTTAAATGTTGGTATGGTTGGAATGCATGGTAATTATGCACCAAATATGTTAACCAACGAATGCGATGTTTTAATTGCGATTGGAATGCGTTTTGACGATCGAGTTACGGGTAGTTTAAACACCTATGCAAAACAAGCAAAAGTAATTCACTTTGAAATAGATCCTGCAGAAGTAGATAAAAACGTAAAAACGGATGTTGCTGTTTTAGGTGATGCAAAAGCAAGCTTAGAATTGTTATTGCCATTATTAAATGAAAATTCTCATCCAGATTGGCATCAGCAATTTAAAGGTTTATATGCTATTGAATACGAAAAAGTAATCAAAAATGATATTCATCCAACCAAGGAAGGGTTAACGATGGGTGAAGTTATACATCAGATAAATATTCAAAGTAAAGGAAACGCTGCGATTGTTACTGATGTTGGTCAACATCAAATGATTGCTTGTAGATATGCAGAATTTAATCAAACAAAAAGTAATATTACTTCTGGTGGATTAGGCACCATGGGATTTGGTTTGCCAGCTGCAATTGGAGCAAAAATGGCAGATCCAGAGCGTGAAGTTGTTTCTATTTCTGGTGATGGAGGTTATCAAATGACCATTCAGGAATTAGGTACTATTTTTCAGCAAAAAGCGGCTGTAAAAATTGTGGTTTTAAATAACGGATTTTTAGGAATGGTGCGTCAATGGCAACAGTTGTTTTTTGAAAAGCGTTATGCATCTACAGAAATGACAAATCCTAATTTTGTGGCAATTGCAGAAGGATATTATATTAAAGCAAAAAAAGTTACAAAACGTGAAGAATTAGCAGATGCTGTTGCAGAAATGATGGCTAGTAAAGAAGCTTATTTCTTAGAGGTTTGTGTAGAGCAAGAGGATAATGTATTTCCTATGATTCCTTCAGGAGCAAGTGTTTCTGATGTAAGATTGGAGTAAAAAGAAAATAAAGAACAAAGAGTAAAGTAAAAAGTAAGCAACTTTAAGCTTTAAACTTTAAACCTTGAACTTAATAATATGAGTACAGAAAAGCAATTATATACAGTATCAATTTATACTGAAAACAATATTGGTTTGTTGAATAGAATTTCAGCAATTTTCCAAAGAAGACATATAAATATAGAAAGTTTAAACACTTCTCCATCAGAAATAGAAGGGGTATCTAAGTTTACTATTGTTGTTTTTATGACAGAAGTAAATATTAAGAAAATTATTGGTCAGATAGAAAAACAAGTAGAGGTTATTAAGGCGTATTATCATAATGATGAGGAAACAATTTATCAGATTTCTGGCTTGTTTAAAATTAAATCTGAGTTATTGTTTGAAGAACCTCAAATTCAGAATATTATAAAAAACAGTAACGCTAGAATCGTAACTGTTAACAAAGAATTTTTTGTGCTAGAAAAGTCAGGGAAAAAAGACGATATCGTAAAATTACACAAAGAATTAAGCGTTTTTGGAATTATGCAATTTACCCGTTCTGGAAGAATTGCAGTTACAAAAGACGAAATGAAAATATCAACTTTATTAGAATCATACAACAACTAAATACATAAAAATGTCAAATTATTTTAACACATTAACTTTAAGAGAAAAATTAGAACAATTAGGAAAATGTAGATTTATGGACGCTTCAGAATTTGAAGACGGCGTAACTGCATTAGTGGGAAAGAAAATTGTAATTGTGGGTTGTGGAGCTCAAGGTTTAAATCAAGGTTTAAACATGAGAGATTCTGGTTTAGACATTTCTTATACATTAAGACAAGCAGCAATAGATCAAAAGAGACAATCTTATATCAATGCAAGTTCTAATAATTTTAAAGTAGGTTCGTACGAAGAAATGTTACCTACAGCAGATTTAGTAATTAATTTAACACCAGATAAACAACATACAAATGTGGTAACTGCAGTAATGCCTTTAATGAAAAAAGGAGCAACATTATCGTATTCTCATGGTTTTAATATTGTTGAAGAAGGAATGAAAATTCGTGAAGATTTAACCGTAATTATGGTTGCGCCAAAATCTCCAGGATCGGAAGTTCGTGAAGAGTATAAAAGAGGATTTGGTGTACCAACTTTAACAGCAGTTCACCCAGAAAATGATCCAGAAGGAAAAGGATGGGCACAAGCTAAAGCATACGCAGTTGCAACCGGAGGTAATAGAGCAGGAGTTTTAGAATCTTCTTTTGTTGCTGAGGTAAAATCTGATTTAATGGGAGAACAAACTATTTTATGTGGTTTGTTACAAACAGGTGCAATTTTATCGTTTGATAAAATGGTAGCAGAAGGAATTGACGCTGGTTATGCAGCTAAATTAATTCAATATGGTTGGGAAACTGTAACAGAAGCTTTAAAACATGGTGGAATCACTAATATGATGGACAGATTGTCTAATCCTGCTAAAGTAGAAGCTTTTAGATTATCAGAAGAATTAAAAGATATTATGCGTCCGTTGTTCCAAAAACATATGGATGATATCATGACGGGTCATTTCTCTCAAACAATGATGGAAGATTGGGCTAATGATGATAAAAACTTATTAACTTGGAGAGCTGCAACGGGTGAAACTGCTTTTGAAAAACAAACAATTACAACGCAAGAAATTTCTGAACAAGAATATTTTGATCACGGAACCTTATTAGTTGCTTTTGTAAGAGCGGGTGTAGAATTAGCTTTTGAAGCGATGACAGAGTCTGGAATTATTGCTGCTTCTGCGTACTACGAATCTTTACACGAAACGCCATTAATTGCAAATACAATTGCAAGAATGAAATTAGCAGAAATGAATCGTGTTATTTCTGATACAGCAGAATATGGTTGTTATTTATTTGATCATGCTTGTAAACCTTTATTAACAGATTTTATGAAAACTGTAAAAACTGATATTATTGGTAAAAAATATACAAGTTCTAACGATGTTGATAATAAAGAATTAATTAGAATCAACAAAATTATTAGAAATCATCCAGTAGAAAAAGTAGGAGAAAGATTAAGAAATTCTATGACAGCAATGCAAGTAATTAAATCTGCATAATAAAATAAAGATTTTAACTTATATAAAAACCTGTCAGATTTAATAATCTGACAGGTTTTCTTTTTATCTTCGAACTATGAAAAACAAACAAGCTTACTTTCCAAGTTTAGAAAGTGTTCAACAGGCATCTTTAAATTTAAAAGGAGTTGCCATTGAAACTCCGTTAAGTAAAAATTTTAATCTTTCTAAAGAATTAGAAGCAACTATTTTATTTAAACGAGAAGATTTACAAGTAGTCCGTTCTTACAAAATTAGAGGCGCATATAATAAAATGTGTTCGTTAACTGCGGATGAAAAACAAAGAGGCATTGTTTGTGCAAGTGCTGGAAATCATGCCCAAGGAGTTGCATTGTCTTGTAAGTTATTACAAATAAAAGGCACAATTTTTATGCCTTCGCCAACACCAAAACAGAAAATAAATCAGGTTAAAATGTTTGGTGAGGATTTTATAAATATCATTATTGAAGGAGACACCTATGATGACGCTTATAATGCATCAAAAGTAGAATGCGATTCTAAAAATAAAACCTTTATTCATCCTTTTAATGACGAAAAAGTTATTGAAGGGCAGGCAACAGTTGGTTTAGAAATTTTAAATCAAACGGATAAAAAAATAGACTATGTTTTTGTGCCAATTGGTGGCGGAGGTTTATCAGCTGGTCTATCAACTGTATTTAAAGGATTATCGCCAGATACTAAAATTATTGGAGTAGAGCCTCAAGGGGCGCCTTCTATGCAAACATCCATCAGAAATAAAAAAAATACTGCTTTAGATACGATAGATAGTTTTGTTGATGGAGCAGCAGTAAAAAAAGTGGGCGATTTAAATTTTGCTATTTGTTTGCAAAATTTAGATGCTGTAATTACAGTTCCAGAAGGGAAAGTTTGTCAAACAATATTAGATTTATATAATATAGATGCTATTGTTGTAGAGCCTGCAGGTGCATTAAGTATTACCGCATTAGATTTTTATGCTGATGAAATTAAAGGGAAAAATGTAGTTTGTGTAGTAAGCGGAAGTAATAATGATATTACAAGAACAGCAGATATTAAAGAAAGAGCCTTATTGTATGCGAATTTAAAACACTATTTTATTGTAAAATTCCCTCAAAGAGCAGGAGCATTAAAACAATTTGTGGCAGAAATTTTAGGTCCGAATGATGATATTACTCATTTTGAATATACCAAAAAAACGAATAGAGAAAAGGGAGTTGCTGTTGTTGGTTTGGAATTAAAATCGGCAAATGATTTAGAGCCTTTAATAAGTAGAATGAAAGAACATAATTTTTTTGGCGACTACTTAAATGATAAACCCGATTTATTTCAGTTTTTAGTCTAATTTTTGTAGTAAACACTGATGTTTCCATGTTAAAGCTCGAAATCCTTTTCGTGATTATTATGGTTTTCTAAAAAGAAAATTAGGTAATTTAAGCTTATTTTTTGTTACTTTGAATTATTAAGATTTAATCTAAATTGATTAACGAGGTTTTTTAACCTCAAAAATAAAATTTAAAATTATGAAACAACTCTTTGCAGAAATACCAAATGAGTATAAAATTGATGCCCTTTTACATCAAAAAACATATTTAGTAGATGGTGTTTTAAAAAACTGGACAGGTGCTACTTCTGATGTAATTTCAACAATTTCTTCAACAGAAAATTATCAACCAACATTAATTGGTACGGTTCCAGATTTAGGAGAAGAGGAAGCTTTAGAGGCTTTAAATTCTGCTGTAAAAGCGTATGGAAAAGGGCAAGGTTTGTGGCCAACAATGAAAGTTGAAGGCAGAATTGCAGCAATGGAAAAATTTGTTGTACAAATGAAAACCAAGCGTACAGAAATAGTAAAATTATTGATGTGGGAAATTGGTAAAACATTACCAGATTCAGAAAAAGAATTTGATAGAACCGTAGAATATATTTACGATACTATTGAAGACTACAAACAAATGGACAGAAATTCTGCTAAGTTTGATAAAAACAGCGGAGTGCATGCACATATTAGACGTGGTCCTTTAGGTGTTGTTTTATGTTTAGGTCCTTATAATTATCCTTTAAATGAAACTTTTGCATTGTTAATTCCTGCTTTAATTATGGGAAACACAACTGTTTTTAAACCTGCAAAATATGGTGTTTTATTATTAACGCCATTGTTAGAAGCTTTTCAAAATAGCTTTCCGGCCGGAGTTGTAAATGTTATTTTTGGTAGAGGTAGAACTTTGGCAACGCCAATAATGAAAACAGGTAAAGTAGATGTGTTGGCTTTAATTGGTAATAGTAAATCGGCAAATGCAATTCAGGCAAACCATCCGCAGAAAAACAGGTTACGTTTAGTTTTAGGTTTAGAGGCTAAAAATCCTGCAATTGTTTTAGAAGATGCAGATTTAGATTTAGCAATTAGCGAGTGTATTTCTGGTACAACTTCTTTTAACGGTCAGCGTTGTACGGCGTTAAAAGTATTGTATGTTCATGAAAATATTGTGGAAGAATTTAACAAGCGTTTTTCTGAAAAAGTTGATGCTTTAAAGTTTGGAAATCCTTGGGAAAAAGGAGTGATGCTTACACCTTTGCCAGAGCCAGATAAACCTGCTTATATTCAAGAATTAATTGATGATGCTACTAAAAAAGGCGCAAAAATTATCAATAAGAAAGGCGGAGAAACTACAGAAAATTATATTTTCCCTGCAGTTTTATATCCAGTTTCTAAAGATATGAGAGTGTATCAAGAAGAACAATTCGGACCTGTAACGCCAGTTTTATCTTTTAAAAATATTGAGGAACCTTTAGATGATATGGCCGAATCTAATTACGGACAACAAGTAAGTGTTTTTGGTAGTGATGTAAATACATTATCGCCTTTAATAGACACGTTAGTGAATTTAGTTTGTAGAGTAAACTTAAATAGTTCTTGCCAACGTGGCCCAGATGTGTATCCATTTGCAGGAAGAAAAGATTCTGCGGTTGCAACTTTAAGTGTACATGATGCTTTGCGTTCTTTTTCTATCAGAACATTTGTAGCATCAAAAGATACTGCTTATAACAATGCTATTTTAAAAGAATTATTAGATAAAAAAACATCTAATTTTATAAGTACAGATTATATTCTGTAAATAAAGTACAGAAATATTTTAAAATTTAAAACCTCTTATTGCTGATGAAATTTTCAGTAATAAGAGGTTTTTTTTTGTTTGTATTATCATCATATATGATGGTTGTCTTTCTTAATCTTTTTAGTATTTGCAAAATCTCGATTATTTTTCCATTTTATGGAAGGTTTTCTTCTTAAGATAAAGTTTTTTCAGTTTTGTTGTGGTAATGTATAGTTTTTTATTTTCCTGTTTTTGTTTCATATGACGTTAATAGTCCCCCATTTTAGTAGGTTAATGGTTTTTTTTGCGAGAAGGATGTTTTTCTCTAAGTATAGTCTAAGTAGGGGGCTGTTTTTAGTTTTAGTTATTTAATTACAATAGATTTGAAACAACCAGTATAAATAACTTTAATTAATTATTAAAATTTTAACAAAAAACTAAAATTTTAACAAAAAAAACTAAACTATTGTGAAAAAAAACTTTTTAAAATTAGGATTTAATTTATTATTAATTCTGTTCAGTCAATTTGCATTTGCTCAAGTTGGACAAGTGTTATGGGAAGATGAATTTAACACCTTAAATAAGGAACTTTGGAATGTGGATTTGGGAAACGGTTGCCCAGATCTCTGTGGATGGGGAAACCAAGAACTTCAAACCTATCAAAACGACAATGTTTATATCGAAGAAATTCCGGGGGAACCTGGTAATTATGCTTTGGTGCTTGAAGCAAAAAAACAGACCGTAGGTGGCAATGCTTTTACATCAGGTAAAGTAACTACTAAAAACAAACTAGGCGTTAAATATGGAATGGTTGAATTCCGTATTAAGGTGCCAAATGATCTTAGCAAAGGTTTGTGGCCAGCAGCTTGGCTTTTGGGAACTAATGAGGTTTCTGAAGGATGGCCTCGATGTGGTGAAATGGATTTAATGGAAATGGGACAAAATTCAAAATTTAGAAATGATCAAGAACTTCCTAGTTTTAATGAAAACAATTTGGTTGGAGGAAATTTGATTTTTTATAGCGATGATGCATGTTCTAATGATAATTTAAACTGTGCAGCCAGTATTTCTTATGATAAATGGTACAATGTGCCTTACACAAGCCCTTCAACCCTTACAGATAGATTTATGATCTATAGAATGTATTGGGATGAAAATGAAATTAGATTAAATTTAGAAGATAATGGTGTCGTTCATAATTTGTATACAGGTCCTTTTCCAATAGGGGCAGATGCTAACGAGTTTAGAAAACCATTTTACCTATTAATGAATTTAGCTGTAGGTGGTAATTTTACAGATGCTTTAACTGATAGTCAAGTTTCTGCAGATTTGCCAGGAAAGATGTATATCGATTATATAAGAATCAAAAAGTGGAATGGTAAAGGAGAAGTGTATACGCCAGAAAAATTGATGGCGAACGCTGGTGCAGACAAAAAAATAAACGCCGGAGAATCTTTACAATTAGATGCATCTGGAAGTTACGGTCCTATTGCATCGTATTCATGGAAAGTAAATGGAACACAGGTTTCAACAATAGAAAAGTACGAAGTTGCTTTAGATCCAGGTGATTATAATGTTGAACTTACCATCACTGATGCCAATGGGAATTTTGAAAAAGATGCGATTATTGTTTCTGTTGCTGGTCAAGTAATAGGAGAAACTATATGGGAAGATCAATTTAATACATTTAATGCAGATAACTGGAATGTTTCAGTAGGAAACGGATGTGAAGAAGATCTTTGTGGATGGGGAAATGAAGAACTTGAAACCTATCAAAAAGACAATGTATATGTTGAAGAAATTGCCGGTGAACCTGGTAATTATGCATTGGTCTTAGAAGCTAAAAAAGAAACTTTGGGTACCAATGAATTCACATCTGGTAAAGTTACCACAGAGAATAAAGTGGCCATAAAATATGGTGTTGTAGAAGTAAGAATGAAAGTGCCCGATTTAGAAAATGGTCTTTGGCCAGCTGCATGGTTGCTAGGGATAAACCACAGAACAGCTGGATGGCCTAAATCTGGTGAAATTGATATGATGGAAATGGGGCATAGCAAATCGGTACGTCAAGAAGAAGGGCATTCTGGTTCTCCAAATAATTTTGTTGGAGGAAACGTTATTTGGTATGCAGATCAAGCCTGTGATCCATCAAACCAAAATTGTGCGGCTAGTATTGCGTATGATAAATATTACACAACTCCATACATGTCTTCATCACCAATGAACAATCGTTTTGTTACTTACAGGATGTATTGGAATGAAAGTCAAATTAGGTTAACTGCTGTAGATAATGGCGTAGAACACGATTTGTATACGAATCCGTTTCCATTAGGTAGCAACGAACAAGCATTTAAAAAGCCTTTTTATTTTATATTGAATTTAGCGGTTGGTGGTAACTTTGTGGGTATTAACAATGCAGATGATATTACAGCTCCTTTTCCTGGTAAAATGTACATAGATTATGTAAAAGTTAGCAAATGGAATGGTGTAGGTACTGTTGTACAATCTAATACTAATTTGTTAGCAAATGCTGGAGCAGATATCATTCTTGAAGATCTTGATAAGAACGGAGTAGAAGAAGTAAATCTTAATAGTTCAAGTAGTTATGGTGTAGTCGCTTCTTACGAATGGAGCGAAAGTGGAGTGGTTTTATCTCAAGAAGCCAACCCAAAACTTTCTCTTTCTAATGGAGTTCACGCTATTCAACTTAAAATTAAAGATAGTGCAGGTAATGAATCTGTAGATGACGTTAAAGTTACCATTAGAGAAATTTTATGGGAAGAAAACTTTAATTCTTTTGATTCAAATATCTGGAACACAGACACCGGAAATGGTTGTCCTGATAATTGTGGATGGGGAAATCAAGAACTTGAATATTATAAACCAGAAAATGTATCTATAGTAGCCATTGAAAATGAAGCGAATAACAATGCCTTAGCAATTGAAGCTAAAAAAGAAAATGCAGAAGGCTTTTCTTTTACCTCTGGTAAAGTAACCACGAAAGGAAAACTGAGTGTTAGATATGGTTTAATTGAGACTCGTTTAAAAGTTCCTAATGATCTTTCAACAGGTTTATGGCCAGCATTTTGGTTGTTAGGAAATAATATTGATGAAGTTGGGTGGCCTAAATCCGGAGAAATTGATATGATGGAAATGGGACATAAAAAAGCGTTTAGAGATACCGAAGGATTTACGAATAGTAATGAAAATCAGGTTACGGGTGCTAATTTAATTTGGTATGAACAAGGCGCTTGTGCTGGTAATGCAGATTGTGCTGCAAGTATCGCTTTTGATAAATGGTACAACAAACCTTATGTTTCTAACAGCACATTAACAGATAGATTCTTAATTTATAGGATGTATTGGGATCCAAATCAAATAAGATTAACGGTTGTAGATAATGGCGTTGAATATGATTTATATACTGGTCCTTTTCCTTTAGGAATGGAATCTCAAGAGTTTCAAAAACCATTTTATTTGATCGCAAATTTAGCGGTTGGTGGTAATTTTACAGATGCAGCTTCTGCCAATGCGGTATCTGCAGATTTGCCAGGAAAAATGCTTGTAGATTATATTAGAGTATTTAAACATAATGGATATGGAGAAGTATCTCTAGGAAATGGTCTTATTGCAAATGCAGGGGCAGATATCATAAAATTAGATAAAAATAAAGACGGTCTAGAAAACATCATTTTAGATGGTACAGGGAGTATCAATCATAATGGAAGTATCGTTAGCTATTCTTGGGTAATTGATGGCAAAGAAGTTGGAAATAAAGATTTTGTTTCTTTAGAGTTAGCAAGAGGTGTTTATGAAGTTTTATTAACAATTAAAGATGCTGAGGGAAATACTGCAACAGATAAAGTATTGGTTACCATTAGCAATGGAGGATTAGCGCCAGTTGCAAATGCAGGAGAGGATTTAGTTTTAGAAGACGATAATGAAGATGATTTGGTGTTTGTAACATTAGACGGTTCATTATCAGAAGCAACAAATTCACCAATTTCATTATATAGATGGTTAGAAAATGGTGTTGAGTTAGCTGTTGGTATTCAATCAGAAATTGAATTAAGCACGGGTATTCATACAATTACTTTAGAGGTAACCGATGAAGATGAATTGGTGGGAACTGATGAAATAATAATAACAATTATTGATCCAAATAATATTGCTCCGGTAGCAGATGCAGGTGTTGATAGAACTATAAATGATGAAGACGGAGATGATTTTGTTGATGTTCTTTTAGATGCATCTAACAGTACAGATACAGATGGTACCATTGAAAAATATGAATGGTTCATCAATAATGAGTTGGTTAAAACAGGAGTGAATCCTACAATTAATTTGTCTACAGGTGTATACGAGATCACTCTAAAAGTAACTGATGATGATGGTGTTTCTTCTACAGACGTTGTTAATATAATTATTTTAGATCCAGATAATGAGTTGCCAATTGCAATAATAGGAGATGATGTTTTACTTATTGATGAAAATTTGGATGGTGTTGAAACTTACGAGCTGAATGCTAAAAATAGTTCTGACTCAGACGGTGAAATCACATCTTATGTTTGGAAAGAAGATGGAATTGTACTTGGACAAGGAGTTCAACTAGAAATGGAATTCGAATTAGGAGTACATAATATTCTGCTTGAAGTTACAGATAATGATGGTGCTATCGTTTCTACTAGTATAAATCTTACCGTAAATCAATTACCAAAAGCTTTTGCAGGTGATGATATTGTTAAAGTTGATACTGATTCAAATGGTAATGAAATTGTGCAATTAAATGCATCAGGCAGTTCTGATGCTGATGGAACTATAATAGGTTATACTTGGTTCTATGATGGAGCAGAGATTGGAAACTCAGAGATAATCAACTATTCTTTTAATGTAGGAGCTAACGTTGTTACCTTGCAAGTAGTAGATAATTTTGGATCATTAAATTCGGATGAAATTACAGTATTTGTTTCTAGCGTAAATAATGTTGCACCTGTTGCAAATGCGGGTGAAGATCTTGAGCTGATGGAAAATGATGGTGATGGAATTTTAGGAGTTCAGTTAGATGCGAATAGTAGTGCCGATGCAGATGGTGAAATTAACAGTTATAATTGGTATAAAGATGATATCCTTATTGCAGTAGGAATTCAAGTAACTGTTGAACTAGGATTAGGAGAACATAATATAGTTCTTAAAGTAACCGATAACGAAGGTGCTTCAGATTCAGATGAAATTTTAGTAAAAGTTTTTGAGCGAATAAATATCGCATTGAATAAAAATGTTTTTACAAGTTCGAATGAAAATGATGGATATAAAGGAGCTTTAGCAGTTGATGGAAATAATGAAACTAGATGGGCAAGTAGTTTTTCTGAACCTGAATGGATTTATGTTGATCTGGGTGACACTTATAAGATAAACGAAGTAATTCTAAATTGGGAAGCTGCTTATGGAAGTGCTTATCAAATTCAGATTTCTAATGATGCAAATACCTGGACAACTCTTACTTCCGAGAGCGCTTCTGATGGTGAAATAGATCAATTTGTTGTTTCGGGTGTTGGCAGATATATAAGAATGTTTGGAACTTCTAGAGCAACGGTATACGGATTTAGTTTGTTTGAATTTGAGGTATATGGAATTCTAGTTCCTGCTACATTATCAAATGATGAAATAGTTATAGCACCAAGTGTGAAAATTTATCCTAATCCAACAAAAGGTCCTATAAAATTAAATATATCAGAAGGAGATTCTAATTTACTTGTAACGGTAAGTCTTATTACAGGACAAAAAATATACCAAAGAATGCACGATTCTTCAGCGGAAAGTTTACTATCAATAGATTTAAGTGATTATGCAAATGGAGTGTATATTGTTTCATTAAAAGGAACTAATATTAACGAGCATATAAAAATAATAAAACAATAATAAATATAAGAGTCTCACTTGTAGGTGGTTTATTGCTTTTTGTGATAAATAAATTATAGGAAAGAGATTAAAAATCGGGAAAATCCATACTTATATTACTTAAAAAAAGCCCTGCAAATTTATTTTGTAGGGCTTTTAATATACGTTTAATATTGGTTTTGAGAAGTAAGTATCAATAAATTGTACAAGGTATTATAGGTATTTTTTATTTCTCGTTTAACTTTTCAAAATATTTTTTTCGATAAAATTCATTCACATCTCTTTCAATTGTGTCCGCTTTTGAATTCAAAATATAGTATTCATAATCAGATTCACTTTTTTTAAACAAAGAGTCTCCAACATTTAGTTTTTCGTAAATAAAATAAGGAATTTGTTTTTCAAATTTATCATTTATTAAAATAGGTGTCATTCTTCCTTTCATTCTATTCAACAAAAGATTCGTTATTCTCCCGGAGTATGATTCGTTTCGTATTTTTTTATATTCCTTTTCAAGGTGACTTTTAGAATTGTTTTGAATAACGACAACTATAATTAGAATTATAAGAATAGGAATAAAAACAATTGCAAGACTTTTCCTTATTGTCTTATCTTGTTTTTTTAATTCTTTTTTATTTTCTGTATTCATTCCAATAATTACTCTTCTTTCAGTTTATTTAATACCCTTTATTTGTGTATTTAAACTTTAAAACTAAATTTATTTTGCATTATGTAACTAAATACTACAGTGATTAAAATTGTTAAAAATCGAGAAGGTGTTGGATAAAAACCAAAAACATCTACCAGTAACTTCATTGAAATATAACTAATTAATAACGATGTACAAGCAATTGTTAAGTATCTAAAAAATTGCGTTTTCTTTCGAAGTTTAGATTCAGAAAACACAATATATCTGTTTAATAAAAATCCTGTTAAAAATGTAATTGGAAAAACAAAAAATAAAGAAGCTATATGTGGACTTAAAACAACAAAAAATAAGTCTAAATTTTGTTTATCGAAAATGAATTGAAAGCAGATAAAATATAAAGTAATGTCTAAAATTAAATTACTACCACCACAAACAGCATATCGATATGTTTTAATTGGGATAAATTTTTTAAATAAGAAATAACCAGAATCTATTATTTTAAGTAGAAAATGTACCATAATTCACTCAAATCTATTTTTTTAAATATTTAGAAAATGCAGGTTTTAACGCCTTTTTATAATACAATTTTCAATCGGCGAAGTTATATTTTAAAAAGTATAAAATCAAACTAAATTATTTTAAACCAGCATTGTTTAGGGTTTTATTTTTGGTCATAAAAAAACCCAAACGATTGCCTGGGTTTATTATTTAAATAAAAATAGTAATTATTTTTTAGCTAATAAATCTCTTATTTCTGCTAATAAATCTTCTTGACTAGGTCCTTTTGGTGCTTCTGGTGCTGGTTCTTCTTTCTTCTTAGTTGCATTAATTCCTTTAATAATCATAAACATTACAAAAGCAACAATCACAAAATCGATTACATTTGTAATAAACTCACCATAAAGAATTGCTACTTCGCCAGTAATTTTACCAGCTTCGTCTGCAATACCTTCTTTTGCAATAAATTTTAAATCTTTAAAATCAGCTTTAAATATTAAGCCAATTAACGGAGAAACAATTCCTCCAGTAAAAGAAGTAACTACTTGTTTAAAAGCAGCACCCATAACAAAACCTACAGCAATATCTACAAGGTTTCCCTTCATTGCAAAGTCTTTAAATTCTTTAATCATTCCCATTCTAAATTGATTTTAATTTGTTAGGCTGTAAAAGTAGTAAAAAATTATTTCTTTAATACTTTTTTAACGCGTTGCGAAATGGAGGTTAAAGTTTCGTACACAATGGTTTCGGCTATATCAGCTATATTCTGAATCATTTCTTGCGAGTTAAAAATAATTACCTTGTCGCCTTCATTACAGTCAATTTTAGTTACATCAACCATAATCATGTCCATACAAACATTACCAATAATTTTAGCTTTTTGATTGTTTATTAAAACATACCCTTTTTTATTTCCTAAGGCTCTCGTAATTCCATCTGCATGGCCAATAGGTATTGTGGCAGATTTAATTAATTTTTTAGCAATAAAAGCTCTGTTATAACCAACCGTTTCGCCTGGTTCTATAAAATGTATTTGAGAAATTATTGAATAAAGATTGTGTGTATTTTTTAATTGGGATGTTACTTTTTCATCATTTCCAAAACCATATAAACCAATACCAATTCGAACCATATCAAATTGTGCTTCTGCATAATTGACTACGCCAGATGTATTTAAAACATGTAGCATCGGTTTATAGTCTAAGTATTTGTAAAATTGTTGCGCTATGTATGTAAAATTATTTATTTGATTAATGGTAAAATCCTTTTCTTCTAGATCTTCACTAGCCGCTAAATGAGAAAATAAAGATTGTACTTTAACATGATTTGTTTCTTTAAGATCTGCTAAAATCTTAGGGATGTCTGTATGCCAAAAACCTAATCTATTTAGGCCTGTATTAAATTTTATATGAATAGGATAATTCATTAAAAGAGTATCGTCTGCCAATTTTAAAAAAGCATCAAAAACTTTAAAATTATATAAATTTGGTTCTAATTTATAATCAATAATAGATTGTAACGTTTGTGTTTGCGGGTGCAACACTAAAATTGGTGTTTTAATCCCTCCTTTTCGTAAGTTAATTCCTTCAACAGCAAAGGCAACTGCAAAATAATCTACTTTATCTTGTAAAAATTTTGCCACTTTTACAGCATCACTTCCGTATCCGGTAGCTTTAACAACTGCTAAAATTTTGGTTTCTGGCTTTAGTTTTTGCTTAAAATAATTAAGATTGTGCTCTAGTGATTTTCCATCAATTTCTAAAACGGTTACATGATTATTCATATGATTTTGCTAAACTTAAATCAGTCTCTTTTAAATTTGGTCTTACTATTTTATTTGTTCAGCATCTTTTAAAGCTGATTTATTATCTTCGGAAGATACGGTTTGTTTTTGTTTATTTTTGACGGCTTTGTAGTACGCAGCTCTGCTTAAAGGCTCGTATTCTTGCGTTTCTCCAAGCATTACTAATTTGTCATTTTGCGCTTTTCTAAAACTATAATGCGCTAAATTACCCGTATGTGTGCAAACTGCGTGTACTTTGGTTACATATTCTGCAGTTGCCATTAAAGCGGGCATAGGGCCAAAAGGGTTTCCTTTAAAATCCATATCTAAACCAGCCACAATAACTCTAATTCCGCTATTTGCTAAATCATTACAAACGGCAACAATTTCATCATCGAAAAACTGTGCTTCATCAATACCAACAACATCTACATCAGTAGCTAATAACCGAATGTTTGAAGCAACTGGTACTGGTGTAGAGCGAATTCTATTGTCGTTATGAGACACAACTTCTTCGTCATCATATCGAGTATCAATTGCAGGTTTAAAGATCTCTACACGTTGTTTTGCAAATTGAGCACGTTTTAAACGTCTAATTAATTCTTCTGTTTTACCAGAAAACATAGAGCCACAAATGACTTCGATCCAGCCAAATTGTTCTGTATGATTTACTGTATTTTCAAGAAACATTTTGTAATTTTAAGCGTTATAAATTTGCGTTACTTTGCGTGTCGCAAATTTAGGGATATTTACCAGTAAAAAATAAAATCAAACAACAACTTATGCACAAAAAATTAGAGGCAGATTTAATAAGTTTAGCTCACAGTATTTTACAGATGAAAAATAAAGACAATGTGTTTTTATTAAAACAAAAGTCGAAAGAAATCTACGAAAAACTATCTGTTTTGGCGTTTGTTGAAGAATATGTAAACTCAACACCCGGCTTAAAAGTAACAAAAGAAGAATTATTAGGTAAGGTAGCAGTTGCTTTTGAATTAAAAGAAAACACTAATCTTGATGAAAATACGGCTAAAGAAACTAAGGAAATTGAAGAAAAAGTAGTCTTTAATCTTGTAGATGATATAGAAGAAGTAAAACAAGAAGTTGATATTGAAGAAAAGGTAGCACCTAAAACTTTTGAAATTCTTGAACAACCTTTTGATGAATTAGAAGAAATTATGTTTTCTGAAACTATTGTCGAAGAAACGAATGCCGAAGAAATTAAGGTTGAAGCAGCAATTGTTGAAGAATATATAGTTGAAGTTGCTGAAATTGAAGAACCAATTGCCGAAATTGAAGAACCAATCGTTGAAGTAATTAACGTTGAGGAAGTGATTGCAGAAGTACCTACAGTCGATGATCTTTTACTTGAAAAACAATATTTTAACGATGTTGTAAAAGTAGAAGTTAATAAAACAAAAACATTAGAAGAAGAATTGCAAGATACTTTTTCTGTAGATTTAATGGCAGATTTGTTTGAAAATGCACAACCAAAATCTTTGAATGATCGATTCGCGGCAAACATTCAAATAGGTTTAAATGATAGAATTGTTTTTGTAAAAAACCTATTTAACAATCAACATGAAGATTATAACAGAGTAATTTCTCAATTAAATTCTTTTAAATCGGTACACGAAGCAAAAGATTTTATTCTAAAGATGGTAAAACCAGATTATAATTGGGCTAAACACGAGGAATTAGAAGCTCGTTTTTTAGAAATCATAGAACGTAAATTTTCTTAAAATAAGTGTAATTGAGTAAAGGTTGAATTGTTTAAAAGATTCTAAATTTTTACTGTATTACGTGTGCTTTTTTTATCAATTATAAATTACTAAAAAACGAATTTTTGAAACCAGTTTTAATTCATACACATTTTCATAAACGAAAAACCGGAGTTACCAGAAGTATAGAAAATGTGCTTTCTTTTTTTACGGATGAGTTTGAGACTTATGTTTATGGCACAAATATAGACGGAACACAAATTACAACTTCAAAACTAAAATCAATTTTATTTTCTGATGTTAAAGCCGTTGTGCATTGTCATAGAAACAATGAAATAATGCGAATGTTGTTTTTGCGATTTTTGGGAGCAAAATTTACCTTAATTGCAACAAGACACGCAGAAACGGTTCCTTCTGGTTTAACGAAGTTTTTATTAAAAAAAGCCGATAAAGTAGTCACTCTTATTAAAAGTATGAGTACTAATTTAGGTATTAAAAATACGATTGTTGGTCATGGCGTTCAAGTTGATGTGTTTTTGCCAAATTCAGAAAAAAAGCTAGAAAATATCTCTCAAGAAAACATTATTTTAAATGCGGGTAGAGTACGAAAAGCAAAAGGGCAATTGGTTTTGTTAGAAGCTGCAAAAGTTTTATCAGCGCATACAAATTGGGCTTTGGTAATTGTTGGTAAAGTGGATAAACCCGTTTTTTTAGAAGAATTAAAAGCGATTGCAAAAAAACACGGAATAGAAAATCAGGTGTATTTTATTGATGAAACTAGAGATATTATATCCTATTATCAAGCAGCAAAAATTGTAGTAGCACCAAGTTATTCAGAAGGATTTTCTTTAGTTACAGCAGAAGCAATGTCTTGCGAATGCACTATAATTGCAACAAAAAATGTAGGCGTTCATTCTGATTTAATCACAAATAGTAAAAATGGCTATTTGTTTGATGTTGGAGATTCATCGGCATTAGAAAACCTTTTATCAAAAGCAATTAAAAATGAAATTCCGCATTTAGGAAAACAAGCAAGAGCCGAAATTATAGAAAACTGGAGCGCAAAAAAAGAAGCACAAAAATTAATAGAAGTATATAAATCAAATTAAAATCCTAAACTCATTTAAAAATGAAGAAACTAATTTTAGCAATCGTGTTTATGGTAACCACTTTTTTTAGTGTTCAAGCACAAAAAATTGAAATGAAAAAAGTTTTTGGCGGATATCAATTTACACAACAAGGAGCAAATTTAACTTTAAATCAAATGCAAGAATTGATGAAAAATAATCAAGAAGCGTTCGATTTGGTAAAATCTGCAAAATCAAACCAAACTTGGGTAATGATTTTAGGAGCTGCTGGTGGTGGTTTAATAGGTTATCCAATCGGAACAGCAATTGGCGGTGGAGAACCAGAATGGGCTTTGGCGGGTGTTGGTGCAGCTTTAATTGTGGCAACAATTCCAATAATAAATGGATTTAATAAAAAAACATCGAAAGCAGTTGAATTGTATAACGCAGGTTTTACTAGCGTTGGATATCAATTTCAACCAGAAATCAACCTTAATTTTAAAGGCACAAGTTTAGGAATTACAATGAATTTTTAGAGCGGAATATTATAAAATGTAACAAACTCTTTTTATAGTCGTCTTAAAATAAAACCAAGACATATGAAACGAATTACAACCATTTTATTTGCACTTTTAATAACAAGTATTTCTGCACAAGAAGTAGCTTTTCAGAAATTTTATACCGTAAATAAGGAGAAATCTACTTTTTCAATCAATTTATCGGCTTCATTAGCAGGCTCTTTTTTAGATGATAAAGAAGATACCGATTTAATGAATATTGTAAAAAAATCGAGCGATTTTCAAATCATGATTTTTGATAATGAAGACAATACCATCTCAAAAGATTTTAGAAAATTCATCAAACAAAACGATGTAAAAACCTATGCTCGCGTAAAAGATAATGGTAGTAAAGCAGAATTGTATTTTATTGAAAAAAATAATTACATCAGAGAAATTATTATTAGAGCCAATAGCGACAATGATAAACTTGTTTTATTTGGCTTAAAAACCAAGATTACCAAAGATGAATTAGCAGATATGATTTCTAATTCAGATCTTAAATTTTCATCAAATTAATACTATAAAAAAGAGAAGATTTTAACCAATCTTCTCTTTTAATTCTTCAATCGTTTTTTTGCTATTTCCAATAAAAATTTCATCAGCAATTATAAAAACTGGGCGTTTTAAAAACGTATATTCATCTAAAAGATATTGTCTATAATCCATTTCAGACAAATCCTGATTTTTTAAATCCATCGAAGTGTACAACTTTGCACGTTTGTTAAACAAAGCCTCGTAACTACCAGAAAGTTGGTGCATTTCTTCTAATTGAGAAACAGTAACAGGATTCGCTTTTATTTCTATCCGCTCAAAACCATCCGTATGTACTTCCTTTAAAATTCTTCGGCAGGTATCACAAGTTTGTAAAAAGTATACTTTCTTCATTTTATTAAATTATATTTACATCTTCAAAATTACATATAAAAACGGAACATCCAAAACGTAAAATTTCATCAGAAATAAAAACAGATCTACTGATTTTATGTGTGGTAGTTTTAAAAAAAGAAATAAAGAACTTATGAAAACACAATTTGATATTTTAAGAGTATCTAGAGCACTTGTTTTAAAAGAATTAGAAGGTTTAACGCTAGAGCAAATTCACAAAATTCCTACAGGTTTTAAAAATAGTATTGCTTGGAACGTGGCTCATTTGGTGGTTACGCAACAGTTGCTACATTATAAATTGGCTAATTTAGATTGTTTGTGTCCAGACGAGTTAATAGAAGAGTATAAAAAAGGAACATCGCCTTCTAATACTTTTACGGAAGAAGAATTTGATGAGGTAAAAGACTTGCTTTTAGGCTTGCCAGATACTTTAGAAGAAGATTATAATGCAGGTATTTTTGAGACCTACACAGAGTATCCTACAAGTACGGGTTTCGTTTTAACATCGATAGAAACAGCAATTTCGTTCAATAATTTTCATGAAGGAATTCATTACGGAATAATTAGAGCTATCAAAAAATTTGTATAATATTCTATGGATTATTTTTTAATTGCAACCGTTTTAATAGTACTTTCTGCACTTTTTGGGTATATTAATACGCGTTTTTTAAAGTTGCCAAACTCAATTGGCTTAATGTTGATAACCATTTTATTTACGTTAGCCGTTTTTGTTTTAAGTTATTTTGATGATACATTGCTTTTAAAAGAAAGAGAATTCATTACAAGTATTGATTTTAAAACAGTATTATTAGATGTAATGTTGAGTTTTCTGCTTTTTGCAGGAGCTTTACACACTAATTTTCAGCAATTAAAAATTCAAAGAAAACCAGTATTAATTTTTGCAACTTTAGGAACTTTAATTTCTACTTTTTTAGCAGGAGTTCTTGTTTTTTATGCACTAAAAGTGGTAGGTCTTGAGGTAGATTTTATCTATTGTTTGCTTTTTGGAGCTTTGATTTCGCCAACAGATCCCATTGCAGTTTTAGGAATTATGAAAAAAGTTGGCGCACCAAAAAAACTGGAAACAAAAATTGTTGGAGAATCTTTATTTAATGACGGAGTTGGAGTTGTGATTTTTTTAACCATTTATCAAATTGCGAGTGGGGGAAGTGATATTTCTGTAAGTCATATTGCAGAATTATTTTTAGTTGAAGTTGTTGGAGGAATCCTATTTGGGCTTATTATTGGTTGGGTTACGTATAGATTATTAAAAAGTATCGATGATTATGATACAGAAGTAATTATTACGCTTGCTGCTGTTATGGGTGGAACTGTGGTTGCGCAACATTTTCATTTATCTGCTCCATTAGCCATGGTTACAGCAGGTTTATTGGTTGGCACAGATACTGTTAGAAAAAATTCTATGAGCGAAGCAACAGAACTTTATGTAGATAAGTTTTGGGAACTTCTAGACATACTTTTAAATACAATTCTTTTTGTATTAATAGGAATGGAAATTTTAGTTTTAACATTAGATACTAGTTATATTTTAGCAGGATTTGTAGTAGTTCCGCTGTTATTAATAGCTAGATATATTTCATTATTGATACCTATAAGATTGTACGCTAAAAAATTAGATTTTGTTCCGAAAACGAATTTAATTATGACTTGGGGAGGTTTACGAGGTGGAATTTCTATTGCTTTAGCCTTAAGTTTAACGCAAGATATGGAACGCGATTTGTTTTTAGTAATTACATACATTGTCGTCGTTTTTTCTATTTTGGTTCAAGGTTTAACAGTTGGAAAACTGATAAAAAAATTCACTAAGCAAGCATCAAATTAATTAAGAAATAGTTGATTAGTAATATCGTTAAAAAATGAAATTCAATACAAAAACAATTCACGGAGGTCAAAATCACGAAGAAGCAACAGGAGCAGTAATGCCGCCAATATTTCAAACTTCAACCTATGCGCAAACGAGTCCTGGTGTAAATAAAGGATACGAATATTCAAGAGGTGCAAATCCTACACGAACCGCCTTAGAAAACAGTTTTGCAGCAATAGAAAACGGTACACATGGTTTTGCCTTTTCATCTGGTTTGTCTGCTATAGATTGTGTTTTACGTACCTTAAATCCGGGAGATGAAGTGATTGCTGGTGATGATTTGTATGGCGGAACGTATAGAATGTTTACTCGTTTATTTAAAAAATATGGTTTAGAATTTACGTTTGTAAATATGGATGTTGTTGCAAATGTTACAGATGCAATTACAGCAAAAACAAAATTAATTTGGTTAGAAACTCCAACCAATCCGTTAATGAAAATTGCAGATATTGCTGTAATTTCATCAGCTGTAAAAGCAGTAGATTCGTCTATTCTTATTGCAGTAGATAATACTTTTGCAACGCCTTATTTGCAACAACCTTTGGATTTAGGGGCAGATATTGTTATGCATTCTGCTACAAAATACTTAGGAGGTCACTCAGATTTAGTGATGGGTGCATTAATGGTTAAAGATGCAAAATTAGCAGAAGAATTGCATTTTATTCAATTTGCTGCTGGTGCAATTGCGGGTCCTATGGATTCTTTTTTAGCTTTAAGAGGTATAAAAACCTTGCACATTAGAATGCAAAGACATTGTGAAAACGGAAGGGCAGTTGCTCATTTTTTAAACAAGCATCCAAAAGTAGGCGCGGTGTATTACCCAGGATTAGAAAATCATCCAAACCATGAAATTGCTAAAAAACAAATGAGAGATTTTGGCGGAATGGTTTCTTTTCGTTTAAAAGATGAAAGTAGAGTAGCGGCTTTTAAATTTTTAGAAAACACACATGTATTTACATTAGCCGAATCTTTAGGAGGTGTAGAAAGTTTGGTAAATCATCCAACAACAATGACGCATGCTTCAATACCTGAACCAGAAAGATTAAAAATAGGGATTACAGACTCTTTAATCCGTTTAAGTGTTGGTATAGAAGATATAGAAGATTTACTAGCAGATTTAGAACACGCTTTACATCAATAATA
>TARA_R110001606_G_scaffold4476_2_pt1 | contig 55207 bp, 50 predicted proteins | sample TARA_R110001606 | Tara Oceans TARA_R110001606 (sample SAMEA4398315) | marine metagenome | biome: Polar Biome; feature: [SRF] surface water layer (ENVO:00010504); material: water (ENVO:00002006), including particulate matter (ENVO:01000060) such as... | depth 5 m
CGGACCCCACATAAAGCCCAGTAGATAAACGATTTGGGCGCGGGCCGGGGCATTGGTCCGGCGCCATAACAGGAGCATGATGTGGCAACAGCAGGACTGACAGTCGAAGAACAGAAAGCGGTAGAAGTCTTCCAGCGGGAAGTCGTGACACCAAGCATGGACAAGCTCGTCATCCTCGATTTCTGGGCAGAATGGTGCGGGCCGTGCAAGGCACTGACGCCGGTGCTCGAGAAGGTTGCCGCGCAATATGCGGATCGCGGCGTTATATTGGCCAAGCTCAATGTCGACGAGAATAAATTTATCGCCGCACAATTCCAGGTGCAGTCGATCCCGACCGTCTATGCGATTTTTCAGGGCAAGCCTGTGGCCGACCTAACCAGCGCCCGTACCGAGAGCCAATTGTCCTCGATGCTCGATCAGCTGCTCGAGAAGCTGCCGGTTGGCGGTGGAGCTGAACCCGAACAGGATGTCGCGCCCCTGCTCGCCATGGGCGAAGAAGTCCTGGGTGAAGGCGATGCCGAGCGTGCTGCCGGCATTTTCGCGCAGATCGCCGATATGGCGCCTGATAATGTCGAGGCTGTCGGCGGGCTGATTCGCGCGCTGGTTGCGGCGGACCATATAGAGCAAGCAGAAGCAGCGCTCGCCGGATTGCCGGAGGAACTCCGCAGCGAACCCGCTATCGAACGGGCGCAGACAACCCTGCAGCTGGCCAAGGACAAACCGGATGCTGCCGCTTTGGAAGCCTTGAAGGCGGCGGTCGCTGCCAATGGCAAGGACCATCAGGCGCGGTTCGACCTCGCTAGCGCGCTGATCGCTACCGGCGACCATGACGGTGCTGCCGAGAATCTGCTCACCATCATTGCTGCCGACAAGGAATGGAACGATGGCGCGGCACGTCTGAAACTGCTCTCGCTGTTCGAAATGGTCGGCCTTGAGGATGAATGGGTTGCAGCCACCCGCCGCAAGCTCAGCGCCGTGCTGTTCGGATGAGCGAAACCAAAAGACTCTCTATCTTCCCGCTGTCCGGAGCGTTGCTGTTTCCCGGCATGCATCTGCCGCTGCACATATTCGAGGAACGCTATCGCGCGCTGATCAACGACGCGATGGCGCGCGACCGGAAGATCGGGATGATCCAGCCGAAGGAGGCGGGCAAACACCCTGCCCTGTTCGACATCGGCTGCCTCGGCAAGATCATCGACATCGAGGCGCTGGATGACGGCCGCTTCAATGTCGTATTGGAAGGTGTCGCCCGGTTCCGCGTTGTCGAGGAGATCGACGCGTCGACAGCGTTTCGCCAGGTAATGGCCGAAATCGAGGACGATCAGGAACTGGACGAAGTGCTGGCCAGCGCCGAACGCGCCGCACTGGAGATCGAATCGCGGAAATTTGCGGATCTACAGGGCTATCAGGTCGACTGGGACAGTATCGGGCGGCTCGACGACATGGCCTTTGTCAACGGTATCGCACAGATTGCGCCTTTCGATGCCGCTTCGAAACAGGCGCTGCTCGAGGTCGATGGCCTGGCCAATCGCGCCGAGCTGATCATCCAGCTGCTGGAATTTTTCGGCCGACAGGATGGTGATGATGACCGGGTCACGTTACAATGACGGATGGGGCCACAACCAGTGGAAAGCGGGCAATTGATCCCGAGCTGCTGGAAATACTGGTTTGCCCGATAAGCCGCGGACCGCTTGTCCATGATATCGAAGCGCAAGAACTGATCAGCGAAACGGCGGGTCTGGCCTATCCGATACGGAACGGGATCCCGGTGATGCTGGTTGATGAAGCGCGTAGATTATAGAGTCGTATCACCACGTCTGACGCAATGATGCGGGCGCCGGATTACATCAAGTCAGACGCCGAGCCGCTGGACTGCCCCTCTTCGGCAGCGATGCTGGGGGCCAAGGAAATTGCCAGAGTCAAAGCCGTGACAATGGTACCCCACGCCACGACATGTCCGAGAAACAATTCCTTTTCTCTGCGGTTCAGATTTAATCTACGACGTTTCATTTTTTCCATTCAATCTCAATCGACCGCAAAATTCTTGCTGGTCGCCAAATAAAGTTTTGGGCTCCAAGCCCTATCCTGACAATGACAAGGCAAATTCAGTCGAACTCGCGTAGGAAGCGGCTATCAATTCCGGGTCGACCATTGCTTGGGAGAAGGTCGATCGACCCGGAGAGATAACCTAAACGAGGTGCATCGGGACCGACCACTTCGTTTAGATCGGATGGGAACTCGTCGTAGCGAGAGAATATTGACCAGAATATTCCATTCGCTTCATCAATAGTCGTTTATAAAAGGGCGGACCTGAATCCAGGGGGACCGGAACCATCTCACCGCCATTTCGAACACACCATTGCCCGGAGCTTCCAACCGAACGCCATTGGTTATGCGCCGATCCGATAGCTTTCTCGAGTTTCAAACCGTTTCACCGGAGGAAAATAGGGTAACAGGTTAACGCCGCCGCCGTATAAGCGGCAAAAACCCGTTCAGCATATCAAAGATATGTCGGTTTTTCTTAACTATTTTTAGCGGTAACATCTGAATTTACCCTATCTAATCAGAGACAAAACCGGCTTTGAGCCAACGCAACACCCCGGATGCAATTTATCTTGTCGATCTCTTTTGCAATATCGCCCTGCCTGATTTATGAATGACGGATGACCAGTACGCCTTGCGATGACCTGAACGAGAAGGAAAAAGAGGCCCTTCACCTCCTTTTGCAGGGTCACGATGCCAAAACCGCCGCACAGGTTGGCGGCGTGACTCCCAATATTATCAACGAACGTTTGCGTTCGGCTCGGCAAAAACTGCAGGTAACCAGCAGCAAAGCGGCGGCCCGCATGCTGGCTGACCATGAGGGAATCGCTCACAAATTTTTTGTACCCAAGAATATTGGCATTGTCCCAAAGCCCAATTCCGACGCAATTTATCCCCTGCCTGGACAACAGGCAGCGTCACCGGACCGGGATAGGGTCAGGGAAATGCAGGCGACTTACCAGTCTTATGCAACGTCCCCCAATCCACCCCTGTCTGTGCCGTTCCGCAAGCAGGGAGAATTGGGTAATGATTTAAGCAAGGGAGCACGGATCTGGGCTATCGCTGACCTGTCGGTCAAACTAGCCTTCGCATTCGCCTTTGTCTGTCTCGCAGCTATGCTTGTGAGCCGGTTGATCAGCCTAAGCTAATTCTCTGTAAATTTGGTCACAAGTCGACGTCGGGGTCATCCGGCGTCTGGAGAATCACATGTTGAATCAACGTATCGAAGCCGCCCGTCCGATTGCCAAGAAAATTAACGAAGTCGAAAAATCCCTCAATTTGACGATGATCCAGATGGGCGAACTGATGAGCAGCATCGCTGCTGCACGTCTCGCACCGGGAACGCGTTTTTCGCTGACCGCAGGAATTGATGCATCCGAAAAACTGATCGCCGCAGCCGCGCAAACAGCGCGCTCTTACCGGGAAGTCGTGGAAGCCCATGCCCATTTGACTGAAGATCGCGAAGACGCCGGATTGCGTACCGTCAGCTGGGGCGATGGATTGGAATGTCCTCCGTCAAAAGCAGAACTTTCAGAAACGGCAACTGTTTATCCACATGCGGTTACTTGCGCTTGAACCAAGCGGAGCTTGACCATTTCACCAATTTTTGGTGGAGTGCCGCATGGCAAGAATTCAATTGTTTCAAGCGCTGCTGATAATTTGCTTCAGCTACGGTTTGATAAGGGGCGGTCGCCCAGAGCGTTTTGCAGTTATCATTTTTCTTGTTGGCTTCATTTTGACGCTCGCGGTCGCCTCTCCTGTCACCGAACGATTTTCTCATCTCGAGGTGAGGATATTTCTCGTCGACTCCGCAATGTTGGTTTGCTTTTACTATCTTGCGTTAAATGCTGAGAGGTTTTGGACAATATGGTTATGCGCCATGCAGTCGATACAAGTGCTAACGCACTTACCAATAATAATTATTCCAGAGCTTCTACCTCAAGCTTATGGAATAGTGGTGGCAATATGGGCTTATCCGATGCTGCTAGTGTTGGTGGTCGGCACCTACCGGCATCAGCAACGCCTTCGGCAATTCGGGGTCGACAAATCCTGGAGCGACTTTTCCTTGTCGCAAAAATAGACAATGCTTCCGCTGTAGCCGGCGGACTTATTGCAGAATTCGGCTCCATCGGAGGAGCATTGCACGCCCATAGCCGGACAACGGAAAGTAGCCCCGCGAAGGCAATCTTGTCGTTGGTGCACGAAGCCATGCTGGTCTCGTTCAAGGACGAGATGATCGACCGTATTTCCCTTTCCAAAGCTGCTGACGTGATCGAATATCTTGTCGTCGCCATGGCGCGTTTGCCGGTGGAAGAGGTACGGGTGTTGTTTCTGGACAGCAAAAACCGGCTCATCAGCGATGAAGTTGTCAGCAGAGGCACTATTTCCGAAGCGCCCATTTACCCGCGCGAAATTCTGAAACGGTCGCTCGCTCTGAACGCGACAGCGCTCATTCTTGCGCATAATCATCCTTCCGGTGATCCGAAACCGAGCGAGAACGATATCGATGCCACGCTCAGGCTGGTCAAAGCCGGAAAGGAGCTCGGGTTAACCGTTCACGATCACATCATTGTAGGCAGTGAGGGCTGGATCAGTCTTCGAGACTGGGTGGAATTCAAATGATGGTTCTCCCGGTCCGATGTTCCGGAGTTTTGACAAAAGGCGCGATGCCGGAGAGAATGGAATAATGTACTCGTCGAAAGCAGGTGAGCGACGAACCAGATTGCTCCGCGCAGAAGCCGATTCACTTCTGCAATCCTCGGATTTCGTCCGTTCTCCAGTAATGTCCCAACTTCTCCGCTATCTGGTTGATCAGTCGATTTCCAACCCGGAAACCCCGCCAAAGGCATATCAGATTGCGGTCGACGGGCTGGGTCGCACGGAAGATTTCGATGTCCAGGCCGACAGCTACCCCCGTGTACAGGTGGGAAGGTTGCGGAAGATGTTGGCGGCCCATTATGCCGCAATGGGGAGAGAAGAACGGCTGCGGATACCAATTGGCCATTATGCCGTCGAAATTCAGATGGACGATGCCGCGCTGGAAGAACAGCCGGGCAGCACAGAGCCGGATGTCGAGGAAATATCTGCTATCTCACCGGTCGAAGCTGAAATGGACCGATGGTTCAGCAACCGGCAGACAACTCTAGGACTGGCGGCATTTCTCCTGATCGTGGGAATAGGCCTGGTCTGGTCGCTGAACAGCTTCGACCGGAAGATATCCGGTGCCGAGAGCGCATCGCAGGATTATACCCTGCCTCCGAAGATTTATTTTTCGTCCTCGGAGAGCGCAACTGCGGAAAAGGAGCTTGGCACTGACACCGAAATCCGGCTGTTTCTGGAAAATGCCTTTTCCAGTTCGTCACAGTTAAGGCTGGCGGCAGGAGAAATATCCAGCATCGCCGCTGGAGAGGAACAGAATGCCTATCAGTTTGACAGCCGATTGGTAGCTGGCCCGAGCGGTCCCGAAGTCATATTGTCCCTACGCTCGCTGGCGGAAAACGAAACAATCTGGTCGACGACAATTGCTGTACCTGACTCAGCTGCGGATTATCCCGAAAAGCTTGGTCCGATAGTCAGCCGCGTTGCCGGGGTTTATGGCGTAGTCGCTGCCGACCAACGCAAAAACCTGCCCGACGATGCGATGATAGGCTATGCCTGCCTGCTTCGTTTCGAAAACTACCGCGCCAACAGAGATCCGGAACTATTGCCAGTGGTCGAGTCCTGCATCAAAAAATCGCTGGAGGTTGACCCACTGGACAGTCGCATTCTTGCCGCTGCTTCATTCATGTCCTTTTTGCGGGAAGAGGCCACCGGCAGAAAACCGGATCCCGAAGCAGGATTGCAATTTGCTCGCCGTGCGATGGTTCGCGGCCGAGAGGATTCAGCCGCAGTCTTCGCTCTCGCCAGATCCAGTTTCTTCAATGGCAGTTGTGCTCGCGGAAAAGAACTTGCCCAAATAGCAGTTGCTCTGGACCCTTATGAAGCATCGATTCAGGCAGAGACCGGCGCCAATCTCTTTGGCTGCAACGATCCCGAGGCAAGCCAATATCTGAGACGGGCGATCGCCTTGGATCCGCGAGGCTCGATCGTTGCTGAAACGGGGCTCGTGCTGACTTTGCTGGCAGAGGGAAAGGATAAGGAAGCCCTGACTTTGGCCGAGAAAATCATTCCGTCCAGCACCGGCGTTGGCCCCTATTATGACGTTGCTATGGCCATGGTCTATGCCAAGAACGACCGGATAGCGGAGTCGCGTGTATCATGGGACCGACTTGTCGCAGCCTATGGCAGCGGAAGAGACGAAAGCCCGCAAAAATTGCTCCGTCGGCTAATCGTCAATCCGTCACTGGCAGATCGCGCCTACACGTTGCTATCCGGCAAAGGCGTGATCACCGGGTGACGGCGAAGCGGTAATCAGAAACTCGCGTTCAGTCCGTCGATGACAAATTGCACTGCCAGCGCGCCGAGGAGCACACCCAGAACCCGGGTGATGACGGCCTCGACCTTGTTGCCCAATATCCGCATCAGCGGTCCGGCAGCAAGCAATCCGATCAGCGTCAGCAACAATACCGATCCCAGAGCGCCGAGAATGACCAGCGCATTGTCGATGCCATCATGCTGGGAGGTCAGCAGCATCACTGCGGCAATTGACCCCGGTCCGGCAATCATCGGCATCGCCATCGGGAAGATCGATACATCCTCGATCTCGGGCTGTTCGATAATCTCCTGCGCGCGGTCCTCGCGCCGTTCGGTGCGTTTCTCGAACACCATTTCCAGAGCGATCAGGAATAGCATGATACCGCCGGCGATCCGGAAACTGTCGAGACTGATGCCGAGTGCACTCAGCATCTGTTCTCCGAACAGGGCAAAGACCAGCAAAATGATTGCGGCGACGAGAATGGCGCGAATGGCCATGATCCGGCGCTCGCGCTCCGGCGCGCTGCTGGTCAGGCTGGCGTAAATAGGCGCGCAGCCGGGCGGATCAATCACCACGAAAAAGGTGATGAAGGCAGAGATGAACAGCTCGATCATGAGATTGGCGCCGCGACCGTATATTCATGCACCCGCTTGAAACTGCCATCGGCTTGAGCGAGATCGACAAAGACTATGCGCGAACCATCGGCGGTAAAAGCAGCGCTCCACAACAGGCTGCCGTCAACCGAAGCCCCGGATTTGCCACTCGTCGTCAAGCCGGCAGGCGCGTTAGCGGTACGATGATCAGCCTTGCACGAAGCCACTTCGGTCTCGACATAATCGGGTTCGGCAAGCGGCGTGGCCAGCGGCACACCATCATCAAATATCCACTTCCACGAGACGTCCTTGCTCGGCTTGCGTTTGCCGAAATCATCCTGATGCCAGATGGTGGTGAAATGGCCGGTGGTACCATTTGCGCTTTGCCAGGCGCCGGTCGACACACCGATACTGCCGTCGCAGGACATGAAGATTTTATGCGGCTGCCAGTCGACAGCCTGCGCCGGATCGGCTTTGCCTTTCAGCCATTGCTGCGCGTTGACCAGTTCGGGCGTGAACATGATCGCCGCATCGTCTGCGGTTTCGCGAAATGCGGACCATTGACCCTTTTCCTGCGCCAGACGGGCGAAGGACAATTCGGCTTTGACGATGGCACTGGGGTTGGCGACCGGCTTTCCGATCACGCGATTATAGCGCTCGCGGTCGTTAAGCCCGCCGCCGCTGGCACAGCTCGAAAGCATCAGTGCAATTCCGACTACGGCAAATAGGCGCATTACAAGCCCTCCGGTTTCTCCAGTCCGGCGCGCGCGGATGCAGCGACCAGAGTATTGCGCAATAGCACCGCAATGGTCATCGGGCCAACCCCTCCCGGAACCGGCGTAATCGCACGAACATGATCGAGCGCTTCAGCGGTGGCGACATCGCCGACCAGACGGCCCTTGCTCTCGCCTGGAGCGGCTTCCAGCCGGTTGATACCGACATCGATCACGACAGCGCCGTCTTTCAGCCAGTCACCCTTGACCATCTCGGCGCGGCCAACGGCTGCTACGACAATATCGGCGCGGCGGACGACGTCGGGAAGGTCCCGGGTCCGGCTGTGCGCCATGGTAACGGTACAATTTTCAGCGAGCAGCAGTTGTGCCATCGGCTTACCAACCAGGATCGAGCGGCCGACCACGACGGCATCGAGACCGGTCAGGTCACCCAATGTATCTTTCAGCAGCATCAGGCTGCCGAGCGGTGTGCACGGGGTGAGTGCTTCCTCGCCATTGGCCAGCCGGCCGGCGTTGATCACGTGGAGACCGTCGACATCCTTGTCCGGATCGATCGCCATGACTACGGCTTTTTCATCGAGACCTGCTGGCAGAGGCAGCTGAACCAATATTCCGTCCACCGTCTCGTCGGCATTCAGTTGCTCGATCAAAGCGAGCAGATCGTCCTGCGCGGCATCTGCGGGCAACCGGTGCTCGAAGCTTTCCATGCCCGCAGCAATCGTCGCCTTGTGCTTGGACGCGACATAGACCTGACTGGCAGGATCTTCGCCGACCAGAACCACGGCCAGACCCGGCGCGCGACCAGCCTGCTTTACAAAAGCGGGAACCGCGTCCTTGATCCGTTCGCGAAGACCGGCGGCAAAAGCCTTGCCGTCAATGATATGGGCCGTGGTCAACTGAGCAGCGCTTGCGCCAGAGGTGGCAAAATTGCGTCCTGGAGGATGATGATAGCGATGATCACAACCATCGGGGTCAGGTCAATCGCGCCGAAATCCGGCATGATCTTGCGGATCGGGCGATAGATCGGCGCGGTGAGCGCGTCCAGTGTCGTCCAGATCGCGTTGACGATTTCATTTTGCAGGTTGATGACGTTGAACGCGAGCAGCCAGCTCATGATCGCCTGCACAATGATGACGGTTATCGCCACGTTGAGCAGGATTGCGATGATTTGAAGAATTGCGAATGCCATGGACGGACCCTTTATCGATAATCTGGCATAGCGGCTAGAGGTTTGTCGCCGGTAACGCCAGTAATTTACTGTATCAACAATATAACACAGCCGTGCGATTATTCAACCGAATGAATATCGTCCTTGACCAGCGTACCAGCGCCCTTGCTGGTGAAAATTTCGAGCAGCATCGCATGCGGAATGCGGCCATCGAGCACGACTGCGGCATCGACGCCTTCCTGCACTGCCTTCACGCAGGTTTCCAGCTTCGGGATCATCCCGCCGGAAATCGTGCCTTCGTCGACCAGCGCCTGGATTTTCTTCGGGTCAAGGTCGGTCAGCAACTCGCCCTGTTTGTCGAGGACGCCGGGAACATCGGTCAGCAGGAACAGGCGCGCGGCGCGCAGGGCCGAAGCCACTGCACCGGCCATCGTATCGGCGTTGATATTATAGGTCGCTCCGTCTTCGCCGACACCGATGGGCGCGATCACCGGGATCATGCCGGCGGTTGAAATCATGTCGACCACACTGCGATCCACTTTCTTCGGTTCGCCAACATAGCCGAGGTCGATGATCCGTTCGATATTGCTGTCCGGATCGCGTTCGGTGCGCCGCAATTTCGTTGCTTTGACAAAGCCGCCATCCTTGCCGGAAATGCCGATAGCGCTGCCGCCGGCCTGCTCGATCCAGCTGACCAGTTCCTTGTTGATCGCGCCGGACAGGACCATTTCGGCAATTTCCGCGGTTTCCTTTGTGGTGACCCGCAAACCGTCGACAAATTTGCTCTCTACGCCGATCCGTTCGAGCATCGCGCCGATTTGCGGTCCGCCGCCGTGCACGACGACCGGGTTGATCCCGACCGCCTTCAGCAGGACGATATCCTCGGCAAAGTTGCGCGCCAGCCGGGCGTCGCCCATCGCGTGGCCGCCATATTTGACGACAAAGGTCTTGCCGGCATAGCGCTGCATATAGGGCAGCGCGTCGGTGAGCGTTTCTGCTTTGGCAAGCATGGCTGGATCTGGTGCGTGATCGTTCATGAGGGTCTTTCTGTCTAGCCGCGCGGCAAAAGCAAGTATTTAATCAGCTTTTGGAGAGCGCTTTTACCTTTGCCAGCGTGCCGGTCACATGGCCCTGCGGTTTTGTTGCGCTGTGGACGAAGACGATTTTGCCTTCCCGGTCGATAACATAGCTGGTCCGGTTGGTCATCGCGAGCCCCGGTGACATGCGGACCTGATAGGCTTCGATAATCTTGTCATCGGCGCGGGCAACCGCGAATTTGTCGCGGCATTCGGAGACCGAGAATTTCTTCAGCCCCTCGATATCGTCGCCCGACATGCCGATGACGGTGGCACCGGCGGCGTTGAATTCTGCGGTGGCGTCGGCGAACATATTGGCCTCGATCGTGCAGCCTTCGGTGAAGACCTTGGGAAAGAAATAGAGCACGACCGGGCCGTCCTTGAGCTTGTCGGCCAGCGAGAATTGAAACTCTTGGCCGGCGAGCGCACCGACAGTGACGAAAGCGGGCGCGGTTGCACCGACCGCAAGCGGCTCGCTATTGTTGCTGCGGGCATAATAGACAAAGGCGCCGCCACCGGCGATGGCCACGGCCAGCAATATCACGATCCATTTTTTCATGTCGTCATTCCTGTTCAAGCTGTGCTTTCAGCGCATAGAGCTGGTCCAGCGCTTCCCGCGGGGACAGCGCGTCGACATCAATCGCTCCCAGCGCCACGCGCAGATCATCCGATTTTTCTTCAACATCTGCAAGGCTGGCGGCAAATAGCGGCAGATCGCCGAGACCGGCGGCCAGCCCCCCGGTTTCCGCCTTGCCGGCCTCTAGCTTGTCGAGCACCGATTTGGCGCGATTGAGCACCGGTTTGGGGATTCCTGCCAGTTTCGCCACCGCCAGACCATAGCTGCGGTCCGCCGGACCTTTGGCCAGTTCGTGGAGCAGCACCAGATCGCCCTTCCACTCGCGGGCGCGAACATGATGGAGCGACAGCGCGTCGAGCCGGTCGGCCAGTCGCGTGAGCTCGTGATAATGGGTTGCAAACAGGCAGCGGCACCGGTTGGTTTCGTGCACCGCCTCGACCACCGCCCATGCGAGCGCAAGCCCGTCATAGGTCGAGGTTCCCCTGCCCACTTCGTCAAGGATGACAAAGCTTTGCTCGGTCGCTTGCGACAGGATCGCGGCGGTCTCGACCATCTCGACCATGAATGTCGAACGGCCCTGCGCCAGATTGTCGGACGCGCCGACGCGGCTGAACAGGCGGTCTACAAGGCTGAGCTTAGCCGATGAAGCCGGCACGAACCCGCCTGCCTGGGCAAGGATAACGATTAGCGCGTTTTGCCGCAGGAAAGTCGACTTACCGCCCATATTGGGACCGGAGACCAGCCACAGACGTTCGTCCTGCGCCAGGCAACAGTCATTGGCGACAAAGGGATCGCCCTTGGCCGACAGGGCGGCTTCGACCACCGGATGACGACCGGCCTGGATATCCAGAATATTGCCGTCTACAAATTCGGGGCGGCACCATTGGCCCTCGGCGGCGCGTTCGGCCAGCGCCGCAGAGACGTCGATCCGGGCGAGCGCGTCCGCGCTTTCTCCAATCTCGTGCTTGCGTGCCAGAACCTTTTCGACCAGCTCCTCGAAATGCGCGGCTTCGGCAGCCAGAGCATGCGCACCTGCCTGTGATACCCGGGCAGCTTCTTCATGCAGATCGGTCGAGTTGAAGCGCACGACACCGGCCAGCGTCTGGCGATGGGTGAAACCGGAATTTTCCGCCATCAGGCTGTCGCCATGCCGGGCGGGAACCTCGATAAAATAGCCGAGCACCGCATTATGCTTGATCTTGAGCGTATTGATTCCGGTTGCCTCGCGATAGCGCGCTTCCAGTATCGCGATCGATTTGCGGCCATCTGAACCGGCACTGCGCAGCTCATCAAGCGCCGGATCGAAACCCTGCGCGATATAGCCGCCATTGGTCATATCGGTTGGCGGGGCCTCGACCAGCGCCCGCTCCAGCAAGTCGACCAGTTCGCCATGGCCATCGAGCGCCGGCAGGATATTGTCGAGCAGTTCCGGCAAGCCGGCGACCATCGTCAGCCGCTCGCGCAAGATCCGCGCGCCGCTCAGGCCATCGCGAATCTGCCCGAGATCGCGCGGGCTGCCCCGCCCAACCGAGACACGGCCCAGCGCCCGGCCAATGTCGGGCAACGCCTTGAGCTCGGTCCGCACATCATCGCGCACCGCCGAACCGTCATGGAACCATTGCACCAGCCCGAGACGCTGGTTGATCTGTTTTTCATTGAACAAGGGGGCGGACAGATCACGCGCCAGCAAACGCGCGCCAGCGGGGGTGACCGTGCGGTCAATGGCGTGGAGCAGGCTGCCGTCTCGGGCGCCGGCCAAGGTCCGGTCAATCTCGAGGCTGGCCCGCGTCGGACCATCAATCGAGAGAAATTCGCGTGTTTCGCGTCTTCTGGGTGGATGCAAATAGGGCATATTGCCCTGGGACACATGCTGGACATACGCAACCAGACCGCCCGCCGTCGCCAGTTCGGCGCGCGAAAATTCGCCCATGCCGTCGAGCATCGCCACCCCGAAATGATCCTGCAGGCGCTGTTCCGCTCCGACGTTGTCGAAATGATCCTTGTTCCAGCCGGTTGCCTTTGCGACTCTTGGCAGCAACGCGGGCGGACAGATGATTTCCGACGGCGCCAGCCGCGCCAGTTCGGCGTCCAGTGCATCGTCCGAAATCGTCGCCAGTTCAAAACTGCCGGTCGATATATCCGCTGCCGCCAGTCCGATCTCGCCCTGTACCTGAGCGAGCGCGACCAGCATATTGTCGCTGCGCGCATCGAGGAGAGTATCCTCGGTTAGCGTTCCGGCGGTGACATATCGGATGATATCGCGCGCCACCAACGCCTTGTAACCGCCGCGTGCTTTGGCTTCGGCCGGCGTTTCGATCTGCTCGGCAATCGCCACCTTGAATCCGGCCCGGATCAGTTTTGCCAGATAATTTTCTGCAGCATGGATCGGCACGCCGCACATCGGGATCGAATCCCCGGCATTTTTCCCGCGTGATGTGAGGGCGATATCGAGCGCCGCCGAAGCGAGCTTAGCATCGTCGTAAAACAGCTCGAAAAAGTCACCCATCCGATAGAAAAGCAGGCAGTCGTCCGCCTTTTCCTTGAGCGCGAAATATTGCTCCATCATCGGCGTCACCTTGGCCGATGGCGGCGAAGGGTCCTTGACCGTGTTTTCCACTTTGTCCTGAGTCCGGGTTGCCATGCACTCGCGATAGCCGAGTGCAGCGATACATAAAAGAGTAGCAAGCACATCCTGTTGAAATTTACTTGAATATTGCGGCATGGCGACAAAGCGAGTAGATCGCGTTGCGGGACGTGAAGATACAAACGGCGTATTCAAGCCAATCAACGATAGACGGAGACATAATTTGGCCGACAAGAACGATAACAATCTAGACTTTTCCGAACGGGAAGCCCTTCTTTTTCACTCCCACGGGCGTCCTGGAAAAATCGAAATTATCGCGTCGAAGCCGATGGCCACCCAGAGAGACCTGAGCCTGGCCTATTCACCAGGCGTCGCCGTCCCCGTCAGGGCGATCGCAGAGGACCCCGCGAAAGCCTATGATTATACCGCAAAGGGCAATCTGGTCGCCGTCATCTCGAACGGCACCGCCATTCTTGGCCTTGGCAATCTTGGCGCACTTGCCTCCAAACCGGTGATGGAAGGCAAAGCGGTATTGTTCAAACGCTTCGCCGATGTCGACGCCATCGATCTGGAACTCGACACCGAGGACGCGGAGACCTTCATCAACGCGGTCCAGATCATGGAGCCCAGCTTCGGCGGCATCAATCTGGAAGATATTGCCGCACCCGACTGTTTCATCATCGAGCAGACCCTGCGCGACCGGATGAATATTCCGGTTTTTCATGATGACCAGCATGGCACCGCGATTATCGCTGCTGCCGGGATCATCAACGCCTGCCTGCTGACCGATCGCAAGATCGAGGATATCAAGGTTGTGGTCAACGGCGCCGGCGCCGCTGCGATTGCCTGCGCCTCGCTGATCAAGAGCCTCGGCGTTCCGCATGACAATCTGACCATGTGTGACAGGACCGGTGTGATCTATCGCGGTCGCGACGATGTCGACCAGTGGAAATCCGCCCATGCGATCGACACCGATGCCCGTACATTGACAGACGCGCTTTCGGGTGCCGATGTTTTCCTCGGCCTGTCTGCAGCCGGCGCCCTGAAACCGGAAATGGTCAAAGACATGGCCCCGCAGCCGATCATCTTTGCGATGGCCAATCCCGATCCGGAAATCACGCCGCCCGATGCGAAAGCGGCCCGCCCCGACGCGATTGTCGCCACCGGACGCTCCGATTATCCCAACCAGGTCAATAATGTCCTCGGTTTTCCTTTCATCTTCCGCGGTGCCCTCGATGTCCGGGCAACCCGTATCAACGAGGAAATGAAAGTGGCCGCGGCTCACGCGATTGCCGAACTGGCTCGCGAACAAGTTCCAGAAGAAGTTGCCGTTGCCTATGGCGGACTGGCACCCAGCTTCGGCGTCGATTATATTATTCCCGCCCCCTTCGATCCGCGCCTGATGGACGTGGTTTCGGCGGCAGTGGCCAAAGCCGCCATGGATAGCGGTGTTGCCCAGAAACCGATCGAGGATCTCGACGCCTATCGGCAGAGTCTGAAGGCGCGTCTCAACCCGACGACATCGGTCCTCACACAAGCCTATCAGGCCTGCCGCGTAGCGCCGAAACGGATTATTTTCGCCGAAGCCGAAGAAGATGTTGTGCTGCGCGCCGCGATCCAGTTCCAGGACGGCGGCTACGGCACGCCGGTTCTGGTCGGCAGAGACGATCGCGTACGGGCGAAGCTGAAAGAACTGGGCGTGAGCGATCCGGACCGTTTCGAGGTCCACAACAGCCGCAACAGCCCGCTGGTGCCGGACATGGTGAATATGCTGTACGAGCGTCTCCACCGTCGCGGCTACATGGAGCGCGATATCAAGCGCATGGTCAATCAGGACCGCAACATATTCGGTTCCGCCATGCTCGCCATGGACCAGGGTGACGCAATGATCACCGGGGTTACCCGTCCTTATTCGCAATCTTTCCGCGATGTCGCCAAAGTGATCGATGTCGAAAAAGGCCGCACCGCTTTTGGTATCCATGTCATGGTCGGCCAGCATCATACTGTGTTCATGGCCGACACAACGGTCAACGAACGGCCAACGGCTCATGAACTGGCGGATATCGCCGAGCAGACGGCAGCAGTAGCCCGGCAAATGGGCCACGAGCCGCGCGTTGCCTTTCTCAGCTATTCGACCTTCGGCAATCCCGAAGGACGCTGGCTGGAGAATCTTCGCGAAGCCGTGGCAATCCTCGATCAGCGGCGTGTTACTTTCGAATATGAAGGTGAAATGGCGCCGGACGTTGCCCTCAATCCCAAGCTGATGGCCAACTATCCGTTCAGCCGCTTGTCACAACCCGCCAACGTGCTGGTCATGCCTGGCCTGCAATCGGCAAATCTGTCAGCAAAATTGCTGCGCGAACTGGGCGGTGATTCGGTTATCGGACCGATGCTGGTCGGACTGGAAAAATCGGTGCAGATTGCGACCATGGCGTCAACCGCATCGGAACTGGTTACATTGGCAGTACTCGCCGCCAGCGGTATCGCCAAATAAGGGCGACCGCCGGGGCGAATATGGGATTAGGCGTTAGGGGTTTGTTGGATCGTTGCTTGGGCCGCCCGCGCCCGCTGCACCAACAGCACCGATATTGCCGAATAATTCTTCGAAAAAGGAGCGGTCACGACCCAGAGTCGGCGTCTTGTCGCCATCCGGGCTGATGCTCGCGACCAGTTCCAGACCCGTGCGGTCAACCGCGATCACATTTCCGGCGGCATCAAATTGCACGCGCATCACCTGCTGGTCGCGGGGTCGCGGGACGTTAAAACCATATTGGCGGGTATCGCGGGAGAGATAATACCAGGTATTATCATCAAACTGGCCGGTAAAGGTCGGGCGACCGAGCGATGCCTCGACCGACTGCCGGTTGTCGATGCCTGCCTGAACGGCCGACATCAGCACTTCATCGGCAATATATCCCTGATGACCGCGCACCTGGGTGCATCCCGCCATCGTCATGGCACCAGCCATTAGCCCAAGCCACAAGCTGTGTTTTTTGATATTGCCGACCATCGAACTCATTCTCCACTATAAAGCCAGCACCATATCGGTTGCCTGACTTGTCATCGCCCATTGCATCTCGGGCGATAAATATCAATATGCCCTGTATCCAGACTTAACAAACGGCCCGATCGTCCATAAAGTTGCGATCCAACCAGCGGAACCAGCAATGTCATTTTTCAGCAAGATATTTTCCAAAGACAAATCCAACGCCGCCATGCGCCCCTTATACGAGGCAATTGTCCGCGAAGGACGGCAGATCGCCTGGTATGAGGAAGGTCAGGTCCCGGATAGTATCGACGGCCGGTTCGACATGATCGCCGCGATATTCGCTCTGGTCATGATCCGGCTGGAAAAAGACGAGGAGCGGGGTCAGGATATTGCATGGCTGACCGAAATTTTTATTTCCGACATGGACGGGCAATTGCGCCAGATCGGTATCGGAGAGATGGTGGTCGGCAAGCATGTCGGGCGAATGATGGGTGCGCTGGGCGGCCGGGTCGGTGCCTATCGCGAAGCGCTGGAAAATGGCGCGGACCTGCAAGACGCGCTATTGCGCAATATTTTTCGTGGCGAGAGACCGGATGATGGAGCGCTGTCTTATGTTGCGGAGAGAATCACCGCTTATCACGCCGCGCTGCAAGGCTGCAAAACCGACGAGATCATTGCGGGCCACATCCCGGACAGCGGAGCGGCTCTATAATGGACGCACCTGAATTTTCCTGCGTCGTCAAACTGTCCGAAATTGGTTCGAAGCCCAAGACCGGCAAGCTCACGGCCAGCGCCGAAGAGCGAAGCGCTCTGGCATCAAGATTCGATTTGCCAGAAATTTCGAGCCTGACGGCAAGCTACAAACTGCTGGGTGGCGAACGCGGGATAGCTTTCTCCGGAAAGCTCGAATCCGATTTGCTCCAGAGCTGCGCAATTACCGGCGAAGACATCCCGGTACAGGTTCGCGATACTTTTGAAATATTGTTCATCCCCAAGCCCGATCCGGAACAGCTCGAGGAAGAAATCGAACTGACCGAAGACGAATGCGATATCGTCGAATATGAGCAAGCGCAGATCGATCTCGGCGAAGCCATTGCGCAAACGCTCTATCTTTCGCTCGATCCCTTTCCGCGCGGTCCCAATGCCGATGAGGTTGCCCGCAAGAAAGGACTGAAATCCGAAGCGGAAGCCGGTCCCTTTGGCGCTCTCGCGGCGTTGAAGGACAAGCTCGGCTAGTCAGCCTTCTCGTCGACCTTGGCCGCCGCGGCGTTGGTCAGGCGTTTTTGCAGCCCGTTCAGCCGTTGCTTGCTGGTGATCTTGCCGCCCAGCAAATCGGTGATGTAGAATGTATCGACCGCGCGCTCGCCATAGGTGGCGATATGGGCGCTGTGCACGGTCACTTTCGATTCGAACAGGGCATAAGCCAGCGCATTGAGCAAGGCCGGACGGTCCTGTGCGTTGACTTCCACCACGGTAAACCGGTTGGACGCGTCATTGTCGACCAGCGCAAATGGCGTGATGGCAAAGGCCCCTGCCCGCGAATGGGTAAGCGGGCGGGCGTCGAGCTTGGTCGAGAGCTTGGACCGGTTGGCCAGAGCATCCTCGACCGCTTCCTTGAGCCGGTCCAGCTGAGCCTTTTCGGAAAAAGGCTTTCCGTGCGCGTCCTGAACCAGAAAATTGTCCAGCGCCATGCCGTCACGGGTGGTGTGGATGCGCGCATCGATAATATTGCCGCCAGAGACATGGATGCCGCCCGCAATACGATAGAATAATCCCGGATGATCGGCGGCATAGACCGTGATCAACGTGGCGCCGCGTTCAGCATAGATATCGGCAAAAATCGCCAGGTCGGTATCCCCGGCATCGAGCACGAGCTGCGCATTTTGTGCAATCACATCATCGGGTTCGGCGATCCAGTATGGATCGGGGAACCGCTTGGCCAGTTTCTTGAAGTCGGCGTCGGGCAGGTTCAACGCCTCGGCCAGAACCGCCTTTTTCTCGTCGATCCGTTCCTTGCGGCCGCGCTGTTTGTGACCGAGCAGCAGCATTTCCTCCGCCGCTTCAAACAGATCGGTCAGCAACTGCCGTTTCCAGCTGTTCCACACGCCGGGTCCGACCGCACGAATATCGACGACGGTCAGCACGGTGAGCTGGCGGAGACGCTCGACGCTTTTTACCTGGCTGGCAAAATCCTGGATGGTCTTGAAATCGGAGAGGTCGCGTTTGAAAGCCACTGCCGACATCAGCAAATGGTTGCGGACCAGCCACGCGACCAATTCGGTTTCATGCGGTTTCAGGCCCAGTCGCGGACAGAGCTTCATCGCCACTTCCGCACCCAGAACACTATGGTCGCCGCCGCGTCCCTTCGCGATGTCGTGCAGCAAGGTGGCGACAAACAGCACCCGCCGGTTCTGTAATTTTTCCATGGTGGCGGTGCTGTTCGGATGGTCACCCGCCAGATCACCCCTGCCGATCCTTGCGAGCAGACCAATCGCGCGGATCGTATGCTCGTCGACCGTGTAATGATGGTACATGTCGAACTGCATCTGCGCTACAACCCGACCGAAATCGGGGATGAAACGGCCAAAGATTGCGGCCTCGTTCATCCAGCGCAGCACCAGCTCGGGATCGCGCGGCGAACAGAGTATATCGAGAAAAAGCTTGTTGGCGCGCGAATCCTTGCGGACCCTGTTGTCGATCAGCTTGGCATCGCGCCGCGCCGCCCGCATTGCCATCGGATGGATTTCCAGCTCGTGCCTGTCGGCAAGCCAGAAGATTTCCACCAGCCGTACCGGGTCTTCCTCGAAAAACTCTTCGTTCGGCAAGGCCAGCCGGCCACGATCGAGGACGAAGCCCTTCAGCTTCTTCGGCTTGCGGGTTAGCGACGGCAGGAACCGGCGCACCCCGGCATTATGGGTTTCGTCGAGATGGGCAAGGAACACACCAGTCAGATTGCCGACAACTTTTGCGTTCAGGAAATAATATTGCATGAACCGCTCGACCGAGGATTTACCCGGCCGGTCGGCAAAGTGCATCCGCCGGGCCACCTCGGGCTGCAGGTCAAAAGTCAGCCGGTCTTCAGCGCGGCCGGTGATGTCATGCATGTGACAGCGGACTGCCCACAGAAAATTGGCTGCCTTGCGAAAGCGCTTGAATTCGTCTGCGGTCAACAGGCCGACATCGACGAGATCCTCGGCCGACGCCACCCGGTGGATATATTTGCCAATCCAGTAGAGGGTTTGCAGATCGCGCATACCCCCCTTGCCTTCCTTGACATTGGGCTCGACGACATAGCGACTGTCGCCCATTTTCATGTGCCGGACATCGCGTTCGGCCAGTTTCTCGGAGACAAATGTGCTATCGGTGCCAGCGACAACCTCGCTGAAAAAACGCTGTTTCGCGTCTTCGTAGACGCCGGTGTCACCCCAGATATAGCGGCCTTCGAGCAGCGCCGTGCGGATCGAAAGATCCCCTTTCGCCATGCGTACCATCTCGTCGATCGAGCGGCTGCTCTGCCCGACCTTCAACCCGAGATCCCAGAGCCAGTAGAGCATCGCTTCGACCGCCTGTTCGGTCCAGCTGGTAGCCTTGTGCGGGGTCAGAAATGCAATATCGACATCGCTATGCGGTGCCATTTCCCCCCGGCCATAGCCGCCGACCGCCATCACCGCGATCCGTTCGCCCGAGGACGGGTTGCCGACCGGATATTGGTGTTGCACCGCGATATCGTGAATGAGCCGCACCAGCTGGTCGACCAGAAACGACTGGGCTGCCGCCATTTCATGGCCGGCAGACGGCTTTTTCAACAGACGCCTGCTGATCTCCGCGCGTCCATCTGCCAGCGCTTCCTGCAGGATCGGAAGGATTTTTGCCCGCGCGTCGGGCATGCCATGTTCGGCAATCAGCTCCTCGATCTTTTCAGCCAGCGCACGGCGATTGATAATATCCCGCTGCCGGACGATCCGTGTCCCCGGATTCGCCGGCGCAGCTGGAATATCGGTGCGTATATTCATCCAGTCGCTGCCAGCTCGTCACGATGCTTTTTCGCAAGCACGATTTTGGCGATTTTTGCCGTGCCGAGTTTCGGCAACGGTTCGTCATATTGCCAGACATGTACCGGCATTTTATAGGGCGCAAGCTGGTGCTTGAGCGTTTCCAGCAGCTCTTCGTCCGTCAGACTATGGCCTTCCTTGATGTGGTAGACGAGTGCCGGCACTTCCCCGAACCGTTCATCGGGAACGCCGAAAATACAGGCTTCGGCGACCGCCGGGTTTGCATAGACCGCAGCTTCCACTTCCTGACAGCTGATATTCTCGCCGCCGCGGATGATGATCTCCTTCTTGCGGTCGACAATGTAGAGATAGGATTCGGGATCAAGATAACCGATATCACCGGTGCGGAAATAGCCGTCTTCGGTGAAGGCATCGCGGGTGGCCTCTTCGTTATTCCAGTAGCCGGTGAAATTGGCAGCGGTACGGATACAGACTTCGCCCCGCTCCCCCTGCGGCATCTTGTTGCCGTCATCATCCAGGATCGCGACATCAACAATCGGCGGCGTTGCCCGGCCGGTGCTTTCCGGCTTGGCGAGATAATTTTCATTCTGGTTGGAACAGCCAACACCGTTGGTTTCGGTCAGGCCATAGCCAATGACCGGGAAACCGTCGCCCATTTTCTCCTTGATCCGCCGGACATGCTCGACCGGACGCGGCGCACCGCCTGCGGCCATGGTGACACAGCTGCTGAGATCATATTTGTCAAAATGCGGATGCGAATAGATTTCCATGCTCATCAGCGGCACGCCGACAAAATAGGTGACCCGTTCCTTTTCGATCAGGCGCATTGCCTCTTCGGCATCCCATTTGTTGAGGAATACCAGTTTCCGGCCGATGGCATAGCTGACCAGAACCAGCGGCACCGAAGCGGTGACATGGAACAGCGGCACGCAAACCATCGCGGTCGGTTGCCCTTCCGGCATCGTACCGGCCGCAGTCATCATTTGCACCAGCACCAATACCGTGCCGACATAGCTCATGGCACCCTGTACCACCGAGCGATGTTCGGCATAGGCGCCCTTCGAGCGACCAGTGGACCCGGAGGTAAATAATATCGTCGCATTGTCTTCGGGGCCGATTTGCGGCATCGGCGTCTCCGCGCCACCACCTTTTTCCAGCATGACTTTCAGCCCTTCGAGAGGCAATTTGTCATGTTCGAAGACCAATAGTTCGGCGCCGTGGTTGCGTTTCGACTCGACCAGGCGCTGAGCCCGCTGATAATCGGCAAAGACGTAGCGACAGCCGACATCCTCGATGCCGTCGGCCAGTTCATCACCCTGCCACCATCCGTTGAGCTTCGTCGAAACGCCGCCCGCAATGGTAATCGCCATGTCGAGGATGATCCAGTTGGCCGAATTGCGCGCGGCGATACCGATCCGGTCACCTTTCTGAACGCCATAGCCTTCGACCAGTCCGCCAGCCAGAACACGCGCGGCAGCATAGGTTTCGCCAAAGGTCAGGCGGATGTCGCCATCGACCAGAAATTCCTTGTCGGCATTCTGATGCGAGAAATAGGCCAGATAATCCGCTACATTCTGCGGCGCATTTTTGAACACCGGCATGTCGACACCAAATTTATTGATCGTGTCGAGCTCCAGCATTTGACCAGGTTGGGTCAATGCCGCCATCGTTTTATCGATTGCCAAGTCAAGTTCAGAAATCGCCATTCTTCTAGTCTCCCGTTGTTCCCTCTTGGTAAAGGGGAATTTCCCTTTATATGGACAGGAAACCACGCGGGGAAAAGAGTTGATTGATATTATATTGGCCAATGCGGCACAGTTTACGCGCTTTGAGGAGCTTGGCCTGTCTCCCAACGCACTCGATCTCGGTTTTTTCCAGCTCAAATGGTATTCGCTGGCCTATCTTGCCGGGATATTGATCGGTTACTGGTATCTGAGCAAGCTGGTGGCGCAGCCGGGCTCGCCAATGGCCCGTCGCCACGCCGATGACCTGATCTTCTGGGCGACGCTCGGGATCATCGTCGGCGGCCGACTGGGCTATGTGTTTTTCTATGCTCCCGAAATCCTGCAAGAGCCGATCCGAATATTCGAGGTATGGAAAGGCGGCATGTCGCTGCACGGTGGTACAATCGGCGTCGTGCTCGCGCTCTGGTGGAGCGCGCGGCGGGAGAAACTCAATTTTCTGCGGATGTGCGACTATATCGCCTGCGTCATCCCCTTCGGCCTGTTCTTCGGACGGCTGGCCAATTTCGTCAACGGCGAGCTGTGGGGACGGCAAACGGACGTCGCCTGGGCCGTCATTTTCCCGATGGGCGGCGAAGTCGCCCGCCATCCCAGCCAGCTCTACGAAGCGGGCCTCGAAGGCCTGCTCTATTTCGTCATCCTGTCGCTGCTCTTCTGGAAAACGGATGCCCGCTATCAGCCGGGCAAGCTGCTTGGTACCGGTCTGCTGGTTTACGGCTTGAGCCGGTTTACCGTCGAATTCTTCCGTCAACCGGATGCCCAGCTTACATGGCTGGTCGAGCAATCGGGCTTCAGCATGGGCCAATGGCTGACCGTGCCGATGATATTGCTGGGCGCCTGGCTGGTGTTCACCGCCAAAGCCCGGCGCACGCGCATCGAGGCAGTGGCCGGAGACAAGAGCGTTGCCTGACGGCATCAAAACGGACCCTCCCAGTGCAGCGCATATAATCGCCGACCGGATCGACCGTGAAGGTCCGATCCCGCTGGGCGACTATATGGCAATCGCCAATGACTATTATTACGCCAGCAAGGACCCTTTGGGCGAAGAGGGTGATTTCGTCACCGCGCCCGAGATCAGCCAGATGTTCGGCGAAATCGTCGGTATCTGGCTGGCCGATCTATGGCTGCGTAAAGGGTCGCCCGACCATTGCCATTATGTCGAACTGGGACCGGGTCGCGGCACGTTGGCCAGTGACGCGCTGCGCTCCCTCGCCAAATTCGGCTGCTCGCCGATGGTCCATTTCGTCGAGACCAGCCCGGTCCTGAAAGCCAAACAGGCGGAGGTCCATCCCGAAGCGATATGGCATGACGATATAGCAAGCCTGCCGGGCGACGGACCACTGCTGGTCGTCGCCAATGAATTTTTTGACGCGCTGCCGATCGAGCAATTTGTCGCGACAACCGGCGGCTGGCGACGGCAGATGGTCGCGCGCGATCGCAGCAAATTTGTCGCTATCCCGAGTTCCGAAGTGGCGGAGGACCGGATTGGCAGCAGCATGAGCGGCTTTCCCGATGGCACGATATTGGAACGCTCTCCGGTCAGCGTCGAACTGGCCGGCGATCTGGCCAATCGTCTGGCCAAACAGGGCGGCACATTGCTGATCATCGATTATGGCTATGCGCGTCCGGGAACCGGCAGCACTTTGCAGGCGGTCAAGGACCATATGCCGATCAGCCCGTTTGACAGTCCGGGAGCATCGGATCTCACCGCCCATGTCGATTTTCATACTTTGGCCAATATCGCGCGAACGCGGCTGTTGGCGGTACATGGCCCCGCAGAACAGGGCCAGTGGTTGAAGTCGCTCGGGATTGACCAGCGCGCAGAAGCGTTGATCAACGCGACGCCAAAACAGGCAGATAATATCCGGGCGGCGCACCAGCGGCTGACCCATGCCGACGAGATGGGCTGCCTGTTCCGGGTAATGGCGGCGACCCCGATAGACTGGCCGGAACCCGAAGGCTTCAGCTACGGTGAGGAATAGCGGCTGTTGCTAGACTGCTAACCAACCCATGCGGCGACTTCGGTAGCCACTTTATTGGCGGCCCGGTTCAGGCCTTCCCCGACGGGATTTGGTTCGGCAGCAAAGACCTTTTCACTGGCCTGGAAACGCTTCTTCTCGACCGGCTTGTCCGTAACCATTTTGACCGCATCATAAGTGACGGTGACGGTCAGGCTGGGGCCGTCGAGGCCGAAATCGACCAGTTCGCCAGTGATATAGGTTTGCGCGTTACCGCCAGCTTCTGTTGCCGTCAGCACCAGCCGGTTATTCTTTTCCGCAATGGTTTCGCTGAGCAGATCCTGAAACAGGCGTGCCGGCTTGTCGACCCACACGGCATCTTTCAAATAGGCGATGCCCGTGCCAGCGGTCTGTACCGGCACCCGGATAGTGTTCAGCTTCTGTGGTGCAGCCGGCAACGCGACGACCAGTGAACCGGCCTGCGTTCCGCTCCGCACAGCCCCGGCCGAGAGCTTCTGGTCGGGCGACAGCGATAGCAGCGACGGTGGCGGTTCAGCGCCGCCAAAACTAACGCACGCGCTTAGCGCTGTTGTTGCGGCCAGCAGACCGACGGCTTTCAAAAATTTGCTCATCATATCTGCCCCTTCATTTTCCTGGCTCATAGTCCGGTAGCGCTGGCGCCGACAATAATGAACCGGCCCCGCCCTGATCCAGCCGCTCGGTAACCTTGGTCATCGATTTGGTCAGCGCCTGCATATCCTCGACCAGCTGGTCGATTTCCGGCAGCGTCTTTTTCGAGAAACGCTCGGCACCGGGCTGTGCATTTTTCAACACGCCTTCCAGAGCAAGGAGACTCTTGGAAGCGGAATCCAATGTTGTGGCCAGATTTTTCGCCACCGGCTCACCGTTATTGGTCAGGAAAGCATTGGTATTATCCGCTACCAGGCCCAACTTCTCGGCTGTCTGGCCGGCATTGCGAATGGCGATCCGTGATTCTTCCATCAGCGCTTCCAGACCCGGCGCCTGTTGCGCCAGACTGCCGGTCAATTTGTCGGTATTGGCCAATATGCCGCTGATCGATTTCTGATTGTCATCCGACAATAGCAAGGTCAGCCGGTCGGTCAGGGTCGCCAGTCGCTCTACCACCAGCGGAGCGCTGTTCAGCAATTCGCCGAGCGCACCCGGCTTGGTCGGAATCACCGGCACCCCTTCGGGCCCCTTTTCGGTAATCGGTGGTGCGCCCTTTTTTGCCCCGTCGAGCTGAATATTGGGCGGCGCAGTGAAACTCACGCTCTGGATGGTGGCGGTGGTACCTTCGAGAATTGGTGTATCCTCACTGACGGCAATACGAACGCGCACAAAATTCGGGTCCTTCTTCCACAGTTCGACCTTGATCACCTGTCCCGAGGGCACGCCGGCAAAAGTGACGCCGGTTCCCGATGCCAGTCCACCAACCGACTGGGAGAAGAAAATATCATATTGCTTGGTCGCACCGTCGCCAAAGCGAACGATCCACACCAGAAAGGCGGCCACAAGAGCCAGCATCACCAAAGTGACAACACCGACAAGGATATGATTGGAGCGCGTTTCCATCTATTTCACCTCTATGACAAGCGGTCTCGCCAGCTGCAACAATTCTCTGAACCGGTTGATCATTCTCATCCTAGCATCTTTTTTCCGGCAGAGGCCATCCGGCCCCGCGGGCCATTGAAATATTCCTGTATCCAGGGATGGTCGAGCGCGAGCAATTCATCGATTGTACCAACCGCGATAACCTGCTGGTCGGCGAGCACTGCGACCCGATCACAAATTGCGTGCAGCGTATCGAGATCATGGGTGATCAGGAACACCGTCAGCCCGAGGGTCTGCTGCAATTCCTTGGTCAGGCTGTCGAACGCGGCCGCGCCGATCGGGTCCAGCCCTGCGGTCGGTTCATCGAGAAACAATAGTTCGGGATCGAGCGCGAGCGCCCGTGCGATACCGGCCCGCTTGCGCATCCCGCCCGATAACTGGGAAGGATATTTCGGCGCCGCATCGGGCGGCAGTCCGGAAAGACAGACTTTATATTTGGCGACTTCCCGCCGGAAGTCCCGATCCATGTCGGGATAGAATTCGCGGATCGGCACCATCACATTTTCAGCCACGGTCAACGTCGAAAATAGCGCGCCACCCTGAAACAGCACACCCCAGCGCTTGCGAATTTCGATCGTCTCGGCATCCGATTTGCCCAATATATGCTGGCCAAAAACCTCGACCTCGCCCTCGTTCGGCGTCTGCAGCCCGATGATCGAGCGCATCAATACCGATTTGCCGGTACCGGATCCGCCAACCACGCCGATAATTTCGCCACGACGCACATCGAGATCAAGATTGTCGTGAACCACCTGCTCGCCAAAGCTGTTGCGCAGACCGCGAACGCTGATGATCGGGCCGTCATAATCGGGATTATAGGCGATGGTCTCCGACTCGCGCATCAGTTCCACCCGATCCAGCTGAAGAAGACTGCGAAAAACGCGTCGAGCACGATGACGAGAAAGATCGCCTGAACAACTGCTGCTGTGGTCCGTTTGCCAACATCCTCGGCATTGCCCTTGACCTGCATCCCCTGATAACAGCCGGTCACGGCGATGACCGCTCCGAATACGGGGGCTTTCACCAGTCCGACATAGACGTCGGTCAGAGGCACCACCTCGCGGATGCGGGCGAAAAAAGTTGCCGGCGGGATGTCGAGTTCGACCCAGCTGAGCAGACCGCCGCCGATTATCGCGACGATCGAGGCGTAGAAGCCGAGTAGCGGCAGCATGCAGACGGCGGCGAGAAAGCGTGGCAACACCAGCGCCTCGATCGGCGACACGCCGATGGTGCGCATCGCGTCAATTTCTTCGGTCAGTTTCATCGTGCCGATCTGCGCGGCAAAGGCCGAGCCGGACCGCCCCGCCACCATGATCGCGGTCATCAGCACGCCCAGTTCGCGCAGCGTCAGACGCCCGACCAGATTGACGGTGAACACTTCCGCGCCGAACTGCCGCAACTGAACCGCGCCTTGCTGCGCGATCACCAGGCCAATCAGAAAACTCATCAGGCCGACAATGCCGAGGGCACGAACGCCGACGACATCAAAGCGCTGGATCACCGCATTCCATCTTATCCTGCCGGGGTGGCGGACCAATCGGAAAAAACCGACGATGATCGCGCCGAAAAAGCCGATCAGTCCTGTCAATGTGGTGAAGGCCAGGCTTGTCGCCTCGCCGACCTCGCTGATCACACGGATCACGGGGTTGAGCGGTTCAGGCCGTATGTCGGTTGGCTGATCAGCACCGGCGACTGCCGCGATCAGCCGCTGCGCATCGTCATTTGCGCCGACAATCTCGGCTTCCATATCCCGCGCTGTCCTGTGGACCAGCCAGGCCCCCACCGTGTCTACATAGCCTGTACCGGAAATATCCAGCCGCGTTGCTTCACCCGCATAGGAGCGCAACCGTTCGGGCAAGTCGCCCACGCTGGCTATCGAAAGGTCGCCGGAAAAATGCAGCGTAACCGCACCATCTTCGGCTGTCTCTTCGACAAAATCGCTGGGTATCGACATCGCATCTATAGGTGACCGAAATTGCGACAAAGCTCAAGAGATTAAACTGCTCAAATATTTGGTGCTTTCACAGCCTGACTGCTAAGGACGGCGCGAACAGGAACTTCGGGACGGCATGCAGAAAATATCACTTTACGACATGGACCGGACGATTACCGTGCGCGGAACCTATACGCCATTCCTGTTCCATATGGTCTTTGCCAGAGCGCCATGGCGTCTGATTTTCCTGCCGATCCTGCCCTTTGCCTTCGCCGCTTACGGGCTCAAGCTTATCAGCCGCGGGCAATTGAAAACCTTCAACCAGAGAATGTTGCTCGGTAGCAGCCCCAAGCTTTCGGCCCTGCAACCGCATATCGAAAACTTCGCCGACAAGGTCCTGCAATCCAATCGTCACCGGAAAGCGATTGATCAGGTCGAAGCAGATCGCGCTGACGAGCGGATATTGGTGCTGGTGACAGCATCCTATGAACTTTATGCCGAAGCCATCGCCCGCCGTCTTGGCTTTGACCATCTGATCGGCACGCAGCTGGTGGTCGACGGCGAAGGGCGCGTGCTACCGGAGATCATCGGCGAGAATTGCTATGATGATGCCAAGATCGGCCGGATCGAGGCATTGTTTGCCAAGCAGGGTTGGCAGCGCACCGATGCCCATGTCCGCGCTTATTCCGACCATGTCAGCGATCAGGCGATGCTGGAATTTGCCGACGAGGCAATCGCGACAACGCCGACGCCAAAACTCCACCGCCTGGCCGAACAGCGCGGCTGGAAAATCGTCGACTGGCGCTGAACCGAAAGCGACGCTGTGCCTTGGAACCAAGGGCCTGCGACTTGTTCCGCACTGCCCGCCAATCTGATTTTTGTGGACAGCCGAGCGGCGATGAATCAAATGGACCGGATTGCCCACCTGGAAATTCCACCCCGGAGTAAGGAAGACATGTCATTCACGAAGCTGCTCGTACCGACCTATACACAAATGCTCAAAGCGCTCGCCGGGTGGCTGGACAAGGCGCAGTCCCAGCTTCCCGATACTGATTCGGAAGCGCTGCTATCTGCGCGCCTCGCGCCCGACATGTTCCCGCTGTCCACCCAGATTCGCTTTGCCTGCGTGCAGGCGCAGGAAGCGGTGTTCCGGCTGAAGGGAGAGGTCTTCCCTGCTTTGATCGGCGAGCTTCTCGATGAAGGGCGTGATGCGGCAGAACGGCCCGGTACTTTCGCGAATGCAAAGGCGCGGATTGATGAGACCCTCGCGTTGCTGGAGGGTCTCGCCCCGGACGCGCTCGACAAGGACCCGAACGAACCCGTCGCGCACGCGCTTCCGATTGGCATCGTGTTTGACCTTACCGCCGAGCAATATGCCCGCGACTGGGCGCTTGGCCAGTTCTATTTCCACATCATGACCGCCTATGCGATATTACGGAGCGAAGGAGTAGAACTCGGCAAAGCCGATTATATTCCGCACATGTTTCCCTATATACGGCCGGGTACGATGCCAAAAGGCTGATGGCAGGACTGCAGGGCGTCACCATATAGTTGACAGTCCGGCGCATCCATCGCAAGCGGCGCGGCATGGCAATTATCGCAACTATCATGAACAGCGCCACCGGTCAGCCGATCCAGAAAATGACCTTTGGCCGCATGCCCAAACCCTGGGCCTCCTTCAGCCTCGAGAGCGGTGAACTGGTCACCGCCGAGCGGATCGATATCGGCACGCCCGCGCATGGCAAATTTGTCGCGCCGGTTTCGATCTGGGTTATGCCCAAGACACCCAAGACCTGACCGATGAGCGTTGCTTTCCGCAGAGAAGGTGATGACGAGCATCTCGAACCCAAGTTCGAGCATCCGATCCCCGTCGGACCCAATCTGGTCACGGCGCGCGGGCTGCAGCTGATCAAGGACCGCGTGGCCGAGTTGCAGTCAAAGGTTGCCGGGCTGACCGACGACGAGGTCGCGCTCAAGATCGCGAAGCGCGACTTGCGCTACTGGAACACAAGACAATCGACGGCGGAGCAACCGCCGGTGCCGAGCGGTACCACGGTCGAATTCGGCACCAGAGTGACCTTCCTGCTTAACGGCAAAGAGAAAACGCTCTCGCTTGTCGGTGACGACGAAGCCGATCCGGCCAGCGCGCTGGTGTCTTTTTCCGCACCCATCAGCCGGGCGCTGATGGGACTTGAGCCCGGCGACTATGGTGATTTTTCCGGCAAAGAGGATGCGATTGAAATTCTGTCGGTCGAGGCGGTCCCGCCGACATAAGACGGTTGGTTGTTCAGAAGAAACTTTACACAAAGGCCCGGTTTTATTTTCTGTCAACTTTGCCTGAAACGCCGAGAATTCTGGGATATTCCCTTCACCAACCGGATACCTAGTGTAATCTTCCAGAAGGATGGATATCCGGTCGGCGCGCGGCAAGTCGCGGAGAATGACTTAGTTTTCCGCGGGGATGTCAAAGAGCCGGTTCCGAGGATAAGCGATCCGCACTGCTGTAGGAAAGCCCCATCCTAGCCGACGAGAATCACCCGCAAATCATTGACGTTGGTGCCGGATGGTCCGGTCATCAGCAGAGCGCCAGCCTTTTCGAAGGCGAGATAGCTATTGTCCCGCTCGAGCAACTGACGCGCCTGATCGGCTCCGCCCATCATTTCCAATATCCCCGGCCACAAAAAGGCACCGGCATTGTCTTCCGAACCGTCTATGCCGTCGCTGTCGGCGGCAAAGCCGCAAATATCCGGTTCGCCCTCCAACGCCAGCGCACAGGCCAGCAGATAGGCGGTGCACCGGCCACCGCGACCACTGCGGTTGCGCAAGGTCACGGTCGCCTCGCCACCTGATATCAGCGCCGCCTTGCGTCCACTCGCCTTGAGTGCAAGCGCCTGCGCGGCATGGTCCTTCCCGAGTTCCAATGCATCGCCCTCGAGCGCGTCGCCGAGCATGATCGCTTCATAGCCCATGGCAATGACGGCATCGACCGCAGCAGCACACATGTCGGCGGGTCGCGCGCACAGGTCAGCCGTCACCCGCTGCATGTCAGGATCGCCGGTTTTCGGGGTTTCGAGCGCGCCCGACAGCAGTTGATTTTTGATCGCTGGAGTCAGATCAATCGCATATTTCGCGGCAATGGCGAGAGTTTCGGCGCAGGTCGAGCTGTCCGCGACCGTCGGCCCCGACCCGATCATCGCGATATCGTCGCCCGGAATATCGGAAATGGCAATCATATGGGTTGCCGCCGGCCAGGCTCTCGCCGCCAGCCGCCCGCCCTTGATCGCCGAAAGATGCTTGCGCACCATGTTCATTTCGCTGATCGGCGCGCCGCTGCGCAGCAGGGCACGGGTGACGGACTGTTTTTCAGCCAGCGATATCCCGTCGGCTGGCGCAGGGAGCAATGCGCTTGCCCCGCCGGACATCAAGACCAGCAAGAGATCATCTGCACCGAGCGCATCTGCCGCGTGCAATGCGGTTTGCGCTGCTTCTGCTCCAACTGAATCCGGAACCGGATGCGACGCCTCGACGATCTGAAAATTATCCGGCGCGAATCCCGGCTGGACATAGCCCTGCCGCGTTACGATCAGGCCGTTGGCATCCTCCGGAAGGCGATCCAGAACAGCAGCAGCCATTTGCGTGGCCGCCTTGCCGATGGAAAGAAGACAGGTCCGGCCGGGTACCCGGGGCCATTGGACATCGCGCATGGCGTTGGCAGGCAGCGCGGGTTGCAGCGCCTGCAAATAGAGATCCTCTAAAAAAGCTTTTATTGAATCGGGATTTGTTGTTTGATGCACTGCACAATAAGGGCCCGATTGTTCCGCCGGGGTCAAGAAGATTTTCGGAGTGACAGAGCAACCATGAATGATCGCGCCACTATCGACCATCTTCTGCAACGGCTGACAGCGCATCTGGGCGCGCTCTACCCCGATCATGATTGCGAGGCGCTGGCCGAACGGATCGTCGAACTGTTCTGGCCCGACAAGAGCCTGATGATCCAGCGCTCGGAAATCGCAGACAAGCATTTGTGGGACGAGAGCGATGTCGCGATGATCACCTATGGCGGCACCATCCGCTCGGATGGCGAGCGACCGCTGCGGACGCTGCACCGCTTCCTGAAAGAGCATATCGGCCAGACCATCGGCGCGGTGCATATCCTACCCTTTTTCCCCTATAGCTGTGACGACGGTTTCGGGGTGATCGACTATCTCGCGGTCGACGAGGATCTGGGCGACTGGTCCGACATCGAGAGAATCGCCGGCGACTATCGGCTGATGGGCGATCTGGTGATCAATCACGGATCGAGCAAATCCGTCTGGTTCCAGCAATTCCTGTCCGGCGAAGCGCCGGGCAAGGATTATTATTATACCGCCGATCCCGCCGCCGATCTCGGACAGGTGGTGCGGCCCCGCGCGCATCCGCTGCTGACGCCCTTTCGGACCGCGTCCGGGGATCGCCATGTCTGGAGCACATTCAGCAGCGACCAGCTGGATTTCGACTTTACCAATCCCGAACTGCTGATCGAATTTGTCAAGATCATCGCGGCCTATATTGACCATGGCGTGCGAATTTTCCGGCTCGATGCGGTCGCTTTCCTGTGGAAGAAAATCGGCACGCCATCGATCAATCTCGACGAAACCCACGAGATCATCCGTCTGCTCCGCACGCTTATGGATCATCATGCCGAGACGCTGGTCATCATCACCGAGACCAATATCCCCAATCACGAGAATCTGACCTATTTCGGCAACCAGAACGAAGCGCATGTCATCTATAATTTCTCGCTGCCGCCGCTGCTGGTCCATGCGCTGTTGACCGGCAACGCGCTCTATCTGAAGCGGCTGACGCGGAGCAATCCGCCGGCGCTGACCGGCTGTACCTATCTCAATTTCACCGCCAGCCATGACGGGATCGGGCTGCGTCCGACCGAAGGCGCCCTGCCGCAGGGCGAGGTCGACCAGATGCTGGCCGCTATTCAGGGCTTTGGCGGCCGCGTTTCAATGCGGCGCGGGCCGGGCGGCACCGAGAAACCCTATGAGATGAACATCTCGTTTTTCGAAGCGATGCAGGGGACGCTGGAGGGGCCGGACGAATATCAGATCGAGCGGTTCATGGCAGCGATGGCGACCATGCTGGCGCTGGAGGGCATCCCGGCGATCTATATTCACAGCCTGCTGGCGACGCCGAATGGCTATGAAGAGGTCAACCGGACCGGCCACAACCGGTCGATCAACCGGCGCCAACTGGACTATGATCAAATTACCGCGAAACTGGCCGATCCGGAAACTGTCGAAGCACAGGTATTTACCCGTTTTCTCTCGCTGGTCGAAACCCGCAAGAAACAGCCGGCCTTTCATCCCAATGCGGTGCAATTCACGCTGGCGCTGCCCGAGGGGCTGTTCGGCATCTGGCGCCAGAGCCGGGAACGGACACAGAGCATCTTTGCCATCAGCAACGTGACCAGTGAAGAAAAGATCCTCTCGCTGGCAGACATCAATCTGATCGCCGGTGACCAATGGTGGGACCTGATTTCCGGCCATATCATCACCGACATCGAGGGTGATTTCAGCCTGTCGCCCTATCGGACCGTCTGGTTCAGCAACGTGGCGCCCGACCCGGCCGAGTCTTCCCAGAGCTAATCTTCATTATCCAGCCGCACCGCTTCCTTGAACCGTTCGGTAAAGTCGGGAATGGCGCTGTTGATCCGGTTCCAGTTGGCCATGAAGGGTGTTTCGTTCGGTGATTCCAGAAACACTTCACCGGCGGTCATGATATTTTGCGCGAACAGTTCGACCGTCGTTTCTTCCTCGTGCCGGTCGAGAGTCAGGCCGTTCATCACCGCGTCGTTATAGAAAGTCTCGATTCGATCCAGCGCGATCCGGAAATAGGTCGCTTTCAGCGTACGGAAGGTACCGGCGGAAAAGACCTGACCGTCGGTGGCGAGTTTTCGGAACAGCGATTTGGTGATGTCGATGCTCATTTTCGACAAGCCGCCTTCGGGATTGTCATGCGAAACCGACTGGTGCTTGTGATCATAATTGTCGGCAATCTCGACCTGGCATATCGACTTGGTCGACTGGTTGCGCCAGACTTCGGACAGGACCCCCACTTCCAGACCCCAGTCGGAGGGGATGCGGATATTCTTGACCACCTGCCGGCCCATCGCAAATTCGCCGGCCAGTGCGTAGCGGAAGCTGTTCAGATAGGTGATATAGTCATTGGGCTCGCAGACTTTCTTGAGCGCGGCCAGCAACGGCCCGATCAGCAGACGCACGACACGTCCGTTGAACTTCTCCTCCGTCGTTCGCGCATAATAGCCTTTGGAAAAGACATAGGGGAATGTCGGGTTGGCGACCGGATACATCAGGCGTGCCAGCAGCTCCCGGTTATAGGTCAATATGTCGCAGTCGTGGAGCCCGACCACCTGGGCGTTGGTGGCGGACAGGAAATATCCGAAGCAGAACCAGACGTTGCGGCCCTTGCCCGGTTCCGCCGGTGACAGGCCACGCTCTTTCAGTTCGCTATCGAGCGCAGTCAGTCGCGGGCCGCTGTTCCACAGGATATGATGGCGTTGCGGGAGGCGCGAAAAATATTGCTTCGCATAGGAAAACTGCTCCTTGTCGGCGCGGTCCAGTCCGATGATGATATCGTCCAGATAAGGCACCTGACATAGTTCATCGACGATATTCTCGAGCGCGGGACCTTCGAGTTCGGAGAACAGACTCGGTAATACCAGCGCCATTGGATTGGCTTTGCGAAAACCCATCAAATCGGATTCCAGCGATTCCACTGACCGGCCCGACAGATTGTGAAGCGTCGAAATGCTACCGTTTTGATGAAAATCAGCCATATATGTCCTTCATTGCGAAGCAACGAGCCTAATCAGCTTTGGCGCAGGTTTAAACCCAATTCTGCCAAAATTTCTGTCACCGCGATCACCCATCCCTCTGGGCCCGGTGCGGAAGCTGTGCGGACGCCGGGCCGGGCCGAAACAATGGTCACGCCCTGCGGGTTCGGCATGATCACGCCAAAATCAGCCGCCTCGATCATCGCCAGATCATTAGGTCCGTCGCCGAGCGCGATCGAAACGACATCGCAATCGTGCTTTTGTCCGGCAATCATATCGATGATCCGGCCCATTGCCTGTTCCTTGGTTGCATGGCCGGTCAGATGATAGAATCGTCCGCCGCGCTGAATCCGGAGACCGGCCTCGGCGACGGTCGTTGCAAGGGTTTCCAGTTCACCGTCCGTGCCGGACCAGAGAAAGGGTTCGGTCGCCTGACGGTCTTTCGCCCGCTTCGCGTCGTCGAATGCCAGTCCGGTTGCATCGACAACCTGCTCGACAGACATATCGGCAAAACCGGTGAAATGATTGCGCAGCGAGCCGGGCAGCTTGCCGATCTGATCCAGTATCGCGGAATATGCGATACCCATGGTAATCCTGCCGGTGCGACCGCCCTCTCCGGCAAAAACGGCTTCGGGACCATGGATGACCGAACCATTTTCCGTCACGCAGAGCGAGAAAGGAAGCGGAATTTCCTGCTGCAACCATAATAGTTCCGCATGGGTCTTGCTGGTAACCGGTATGACTTCCGCCAGCGACTGCTGATGAAGTTGCCGCGCCAGCGCATCAGCCGGTTTCGCCGAATAGCTGTGATGATCCAGCAGCGTGCCATCAAGATCGGTGAATATCAGGGGGTAGACGGGTCGCTTTGCCATGGCCGTGATATAGCATTCCGGCCCGAGCCGGAAAGCGCTAATCTGGAGAACCGTTTAATCTGCAGCCAAAGCGGCGTAATGCAGCCGCTTTGGCTTGTCGGTCAGACGGCCGCGAGCGCCTGGTCGAAATCGGCGATCAGATCGTCCGGGTCTTCGACACCGATCGAAATGCGCACCAGATTGTCGGTGATGCCGAGCGCAGCGCGCCGTTCGTCGGGAACCGAGATATGGGTCATCGCGGCGGGCAGGCTGGCGAGTGTTTCGGTGCCGCCGAGGCTCACCGCCAGCTTGGCGATTTTCATTGCGTCGAGGAAGCGGAAGGCCTCCGCCTCGCCGCCCTTGATGAAGACCGAGAAAGTGGAACCGGCGCCGCTGCAATGGCGGGCGTAAATATCCTTCTGGCGCGCGTCCTCGATGAAACCGAGATAGCCGAGGCCGTCGACTTTTGGATGGCCGCGCAGGAAAGCGCAGACTTTTTCGGCATTTTCACCGGCGCGGGTCATGCGCAGTTCCAGCGTCTCGAGACTGCGCATCAGCATCCATGCGGTATTGGGATCGCAGATAGTGCCGATCGTGTTCCGGATGGCCCGGATCGGATCCATATGGGCCTTGCTGCCGAGCACGCCGCCGGCAACCAGATCGCTGTGGCCGCCGACATATTTTGTCAGACTGTAGATCACGATATCGGCGCCATGTTTGAGCGGCTGCTGCCAGAGCGGGCCGAGGAATGTATTGTCGATTGCGATCGGCGGCGCGCCTTCCCCCCTGCCGAAGACCTGCTCGCGAGCATGGGCAACGCCTTCAATGTCGACCAGCGCGTTGGTCGGATTGGCCGGACTCTCCAGATAGATGATCGCCACTTTGCCGCCATTGCTAGCCGCCTGCGCCTTGGCCTGTTCGAGCATCACGGCGACGTCTGGCGGTGTGGCACCGGCGGGGAAGTCGAGGAAGGTCACGCCGAAACGGCCTAGAATTTTATTGATCAGGGTCTCGGTCGCTGCATAGAGTGGTCCACTGTGGACCACGACATCGCCCTGATTGACGTTGGCCAGCAACACCGTGGTGATCGCCGACATGCCGCTGGAAAATACCAGCGCATCCTCGGCCTCGTCCCAGATACTCAGCCGGTCTTCCAATATTTCCTGATTGGGGCCGTTGAAACGCGAATAGACCAGACCGTCCGAACCGCCGGGGCGTTTGCCGGTAATCCCTTCGAAAAAGCGTTTGCCGGCCGCGGCATTTTCAAAGGCGAAGGTCGAGGTCAGGAAGATCGGCGGCTTGAGCGCGCCTTCGGAAAGCTCAGGATCATAGCCGTGACCCATCATCAGAGTCGCCGGCTTCAGCTTGCGCCCGCCAATTCTTTCGATCGGCGCCTTCGGCATCCGGCGCGTAACCGGCACGGCTGCCGTCGGATCATTTTGCTTTGCCATATTCTATCTCTCCACAGCGATGAATCCGGATGAAGTCATGCCTCAAAAATTAACTGGTTACAATGGAAACCACCCACACGCAGCCGATTATGATCGGGATGCCGGCAAGATCGAGCAGCAGTCCGGATTTCAGCATTTTTGGCAATTCGACATGACCGGTCGACCAGGCAATTGCATTGGGTCCGGTACCGGACGGCAACATGAATCCCCAACTCGCCGCCATGGCCGCAGGTACCGCCAGCAACACCGGATCGACACCGGTTGCGAGGATCAGGCTGGCGACCACCGGCATGATGCCGCTAGCGGTTGCAACGTTCGACGCGAATTCGGTGACGAGTATCACCAGGGCGACCAGCGCGATAGCGATGACCAGCACCGGCACCGATTTCAGCGGTTCGAGCGCTCCGCCCAACCACTCTGCCAGACCGGATTCAATAATCCCGGCCGCCAGCGCCAGCCCGCCGCCGAACATCATGATCACGCCCCACGGTGCGTGATTGGCTTCGTCCCAGTTGAGCAGACGTCTGCCGGTGCCATCGGGAAGCATGAACAACAATAGACCGCCGACAATAGCGATACTGCCGTCGTGCAACGCACCATCGGGGAACAAGGTCTTGATCTGGGGGAGGAACAGCCAGCCCAGCACGACCAGCGCGACCACAGGAACCACGCGCTTTTCCGGCACGCTCCATGCCCCCGGCGAACCGATGGCCAGCTTGGCCTTGACCCCGTCGAAACTGTGCCGCCCGACCTTCTGAACAGCAATCAGGATGATCGCGAGAACGGGGATGCCGATGACCACGATCGGGATGCCGAATTTCAGCCAGCTGAGGAAATTGAGATTCATGCCCAGTGTCTTGTTGATCAGTCCGGCGGCAATCGCGTTGGTCGGACTGCCGACCAATGTGCCCAGCCCGCCGATCGAAGCAGCGAAGGCCACGCCCATCACCAGAGCCCCGGCAAAGCCGTCGGTCTCGCCGTCCTTGACGCCGCCGGCGACCAGTACCGCCAGCGCAATCGGGATCATGATCAGGGTCGACGAGGTGTTGGAGATCAGCATGCTGAGCAGGGCCGTCGCGATCATGAACGCGAATAATATGCCCCACGCACTTTTACCGGACAGGCCGATGATCGCAAGCGCCAGACGCTTGTGCAGGCCGACCCTTTCAATCGCCAGCGCCAGAAAGGCCCCGCCGAGGATCAGAAACAGGATCGGCGAATAATATTGGTTGGCGGTTTCATTGACGGACATCACGTCCATGGTCGGCAGCGCCAGAAACGGCAGCAAGGCCGTCGCGGTCAGCGGCACCGCCTGTGTCATCCACCACGTCGCCATCAACAGGGTCAGCGCGGCGACATGCCAAGCTTCGGTCGACATCGATTGCGGGGTCGGTGCGAGCAACATGGCGACAAAGACCGCCAAGCCAGCGAATAGACCAATACGTTGTGCGTTCATGCCCTCTCCCCGTTTTCTCGTCTGGCTAGCATGGACTGGCGCAAAAACCGAACGGCCGTTTTTAGCGGCCTGTTCGGTTCAGGCCCCAGCCTTCGCTGGGGTGACGGTGGAAATCAATATTAATCCGCAAGGCCGATCAGCGAAATCTGTCGTCCGTAGCCCGGCTCGTCGTGATGGCAGGAGCGGCGATAGCTGAAATAGCGGTCTTCGTTGGCATAGGTGTCGAGGCCGAGCTTATCAATTATGGAAATGCCCGCCGCTTGAAGCCGCGCCGCCACATAATCCTCGATATCGAACTGGAAATGGTCCGCTTTACCCGTCGCAAAGAAACGGTCGTTGTTCGCATCAGTGTCGAGGAACCGGGCGCGGAAGGCCGCGTCCACTTCATAGCTGGCCTGCGCGATGCACGGGCCGATGGCGCAGGCAATATTCGCGCGATCCGAACCGAGCTTTTCCATTGCCGCGATGACATTGTCGGTCACGCCGCCAAGCGCGCCCTTCCACCCGGCATGGGCCGCGCCGATTATATTGGCTTGCGCGTCATGGAACAGCACCGGCACGCAATCGGCGGTCAATATGCCGAGCAAAAGGTTCGGCCGGTCGGTGACCATCGCGTCGGCGTGAGGGCGCTGGTCGAGCGGCAAAAGTCCGGTCACCGTCACGACATCGGCGCTGTGCACCTGATGCACGGTGACCAGTTCGCTGCCCGGGAACACGCCTTCCGTCGCCAGCCGGCGGTTTTCCATGATGGTGTCGCGATCATCATCGCTGCCGAGACCGATATTCAGACCCGCATAAATCCCTTCCGAAACGCCCCCTGCCCGGCCGAGAAAACCATGTATCGCGCCGTCGAGCTGGGGAGATTTGGTAATATCAAGCAAGGCTTTTGTGGACCTGTTCGGCAACGTCTTTCGACAGATCCGGCTGCGCCGCGATTTTCTCCAGCGCCAGCCGCATCAGTTCCGACCGTCCGCGTTCATAGCGCCGCCAGCGGCCGAGCTGCGGGATGAAGCGCGCTGCGGTTTGCGGATTCTGCTTGTCCAGCGCGATCACCATATCGGCGATCATCTGGTAGCCCTTGCCCGACGGATCGTGGAACCGGACCGCATTGCCGGTGAACGCGCCATAGAGCGCCCGCACGCGGTTGGGATTGGACAGGGTGAAATCGGGATGGCGCGACAGGCTTTCGACCCGTTTCAGCGTATCGCTGCGCATCGACATCACCTGCAGGCTGAACCATTTGTCGAGGACCAGCGCATTGCCTTTGAATTTCGCGTAGAAGTCATCAAAAGCAATCGTACGTTCTTCGGCCTCGAGATGCGACAATACAGCCAGCGCGCCCTGCATGGCGGTCATATTGTCCGCCTCGCGATATTGTTCGAACGCCAGCTCGGCGGCATCCTCGGTGTAGGACGCGGCGAGATAGCCAAGCGTCACATTGCGCAATTTGCGCTTCGCCCGCGCTTCGGCATCGAGCGAGAATTCGCCGGGCCAGCAGCTTTTGTACAATTTGCGGAACTGCTTTTCGAACTGCACGGCAATTTTTCCCCGCAATTTTTCGCGTTCCTCGTGGATCGCCTGCGGATCGACTTCCGCCATCTGGTCACCGAGAAAGGCTTCGCTGGGCAACAGAAGCAGTTCGGCAAGAAAGGCGGGATCGATAGTCTTGTCGCCGAGGATTTTCGCCACGGCCCGCAAGATGATATCACGGTCAACCGGTGTACCCAGGATTCTGGCGGTCAGATAGCCGGTCATCAGCCGCTGCACGGCCTCGAAACGGGCGAACGGATCGTCGTCATGGGCCGAAAGGAAGGCCAGTTCTTCGGCGGTCTGGTTGCTTTCCAGGATGATCGGCGCGGAAAAACCGCGGTTGATCGACAGGATTGGATGATCCTTATAGCCTTCAAGAACGAAGCTTTGCTCAGCCTGATCGAGCAGCAGCAGCTGTTCGCCCTGATGCGCGCCTGTTTCCGGATCGAGCAGCGCCGTCCGCAGAGGAATCAGCAATTCCGATGCCTCCGGCTTTTCGCCTTTCTGGGCAATTTTCTGTTTGAGCTCGATCGTGACGGTTCCGGTTTCCGGATCGTGGGACAGTGTCGCGGACACCCGTGGGGTGCCTGGCGTTTCATACCATTTGCGGAACTGTTTCAGATCGATTTCGCCGCCGTCTTCCATCGCGGTGACGAAATCCTCGCAGGTCGCGGCCTCGCCGTCATGCCGGTCGAAATAGAGATCGGTGCCCTTGCGGAAATTTACCGGCCCCATCAGCGTGTTCATCATCCGGATGACTTCGGCACCCTTGTTATAGATGGTGGCGGTGTAGAAATTGGAGATTTCCTGATAGCTTTCCGGCCGGATCGGATGAGCCAATGGACCCGCGTCTTCCGGGAACTGGGCCGCACGCAAGATCCGCACATCCTCGATCCGCTTCAGCGCCGCCGAACCCATGTCGGCGGAGAAGTTCTGGTCGCGGTAGACGGTAAAGCCTTCCTTCAGACTGAGCTGGAACCAGTCGCGGCAGGTAACGCGGTTGCCAGACCAGTTGTGGAAATATTCATGGGCAACCACGCCTTCGATACCGTCGAAATCCGCGTCGGTCGCGACTTCCGGATCGGCGAGAATATAGCGGGAGTTGAAGATATTCAGGCCCTTGTTTTCCATCGCGCCCATGTTGAAGTCGCTGACCGCGACAATGTTGAACAGGCCGAGATCATATTCGCGGCCATAGGTTTCCTCATCCCAGCGCATCGAGTCTTTCAGCGCCTTCATGGCATGGCCGGTGCGATCGAGATCGCCGTCGCGGACCCAGATATTGAGCTCGACCGGCTTGCCCGAACGGGTGGTGAAACTGTCATTATTGGCGACCAGATCACCGGCGACTAGCGCGAAGAGATAGCTCGGCTTGGGCCAGGGATCATTCCACTGCACCCAGTGACGGCCATTTTCGCCGTCGCCTTCGGCGACCTTGTCGCCATTGCACAGCAGCACGGGGAATTTCGCCTTGTCGGCTTCCATCCGTACCTGATAGCGGCTCAGCACATCGGGCCGGTCGGGCGCGAAGGTGATCCGGCGAAAACCTTCGGCCTCGCACTGGGTGCACAGCATTCCGTTGGAACCATAGAGGCCCATCAGTTGGGTGTTGGTCGAGGGATCGAGTTCGACCTCGATCTCGACGCTATGCGCCGCGCCGCTCAGCGGCAGGACCAGATCGCCGTCGACCAGCGTCCAGTCGGTGCGCGCTTCGCCGTCGACTTTGACCGACGTCGGGCTGATATCATCGCCCTGCAGGACAAGGGGTTCATCGGCTTTGGCACTTTTCGACCGCCGCACATCCAGCTTCGAGCGCACCACAGTCCGCTCCAGATCAAGCTGGAAATCGAGTTCGACTTCCGGAATGAACCAGGCCGGTGGCCGGTAATCCTCGCGGCGGATGGTGGCCGGATCCTTGGGGGCTGGCGCGGCATCGGCCATTTCGTCATTCGGTGCTTTTTGAATATCTAACATGGGCTTGCCATAAGAGCCATTTGCACCCCGCGCAATTGCGTTTATGGCTGGGGCAAAAGGGAGTGGATCATGTCCAGATTATTGCTGTTCTTTATCGCCGTCCTGTTGATCGCCGGTCTGCCGGCAGAAATGCTTTTCGCGCAACCCCGGGCTGCAGCCTTCGACGTCGAACAGGCCAGCCGTGCCTATATCGACACGTTGCAGGGTGCCGAACTGGAAAAATCCAACAGCTATTTCGAGGGCGGCTATTGGCTGATCCTGTGGGGTGCCGTCGTCGGCATATTGGTCGATTTCCTGATCCTGCAGTCGCGCCTGTCGGCTCGCTTCCGGGACTGGGCCGAACGGGTGACCAGCAGAAAATGGCTGCAATCCGCGCTCTATACATTCCCTTATGTCATTGCCGGCTTTCTGATCACCCTGCCATGGACCATCTACACTGCCTTTTTCCGGGAACAGCAATATGGTCTGATGAGTCAGGATTTTGGCGACTGGTTCGGCGAGCAAATGATCGGTCTCGTGATCTCTCTGATTATCTTTCCGCTGCTGATCATGGCGATCTTCGCGGTGATCCGGCGCGCGCCCAAGACATGGTGGCTATGGGGAACCGGCGTGGTTTCGATCTTTCTGTTTATCGGAATGATGCTCGGGCCGGTGTTCATTTCACCTCTGTTCAACGACTATCAGGAGATGGCGGAAGGGCCGATGCGCGACAAGATAGTCGCCATGGCGGCCGAATATGATATTCCGGCTGACAATATTTATGTGTTCGACCAGTCCAAGCAGCATAAGAGAATATCAGCCAATGTTTCCGGTATCGGACCGACGATCCGAATATCGCTAAACGACAATCTGCTCGAACGTACCGATCCGGAAGAAGTCGCGGCGGTAATGGGGCATGAACTGGGTCATTATGTTCTTGGCCATATCTGGCGGACGATATTCATTCTGGCTCTGATCATCGGCTTCGGACTGTTCGTAATCGCGCGGCTCGCGCCCCGGCTGATCGAACGCCATGGCGCGAAATGGGGCATCCGGAACATGTCCGATCCCGCGGCCATTCCGTTGCTCAGCCTCATCCTGACCGCCTATTTCTTCGCCGCGACGCCGGCGCTCAATAGTCTGGTCAGGATTACCGAAAGCGACGCCGACCAATTCGGGCTGGATACGGCCAAAGAACCGGACGGCTTTGCCAAAGTGTCGATGCGATTGTCGGAATATCGCAAGATCGAACCGGGACCGGTTGAGGAAATGCTGTTCTTTGATCACCCCTCCGGCGCCACGCGGGTACGGATGGCGATGCAGTGGAAAGCCGACAATGTCGAAAATCCGGTGATGCTAAACCCGGGCAAGCTGGAGAAAGAGTAGCTAGCGATGCCACGCATGCTGATCTTCGGAATGGGCTATACCGCCTCGCGGCTGGCGCAGCGGATGCGAGCCGATGGCTGGGAGGTGATTGGCACGCGCCGCGAAGCGCAGGATGGCGCCTTGGCTTTCGATGATGCCCCATCCGTGCTGGCTGCGATAGAATCCGCGACCCATATATTGTCTTCTGTGCCTCCGGCCCGCGATGACAGCGAACCGGTCATCGACCTTTATGGCGAAGCAATTGCGTCAACCTCGCTACGATGGTGCGGCTATCTCTCCGCGACCGGCGTCTATGGCGACGTCGATGGTGCATGGGTAGACGAGAGCGCGCCCATCGGTTCGGGCCGCCGCAAGGCGCGTAGCGATGCCGATCAGAACTGGCAGAATTTGCGCGGCGATATCCACGTCTTCCGCCTGCCCGGCATATATGGTCCGGGCCGCAGCCCGCTGACCCGCGTCCGCAGCGGCAAGGCCAGGCGCGTGGATATGCCGGGACAGGTGTTCAGCCGTATTCATGTCGATGATATTGTCAGCGCCGTGATCGCATCGTTCGAGGGGCAGGCAGGCGCTTATAATATTTCGGATGATATGCCCGCGCCCCAGCATCAGGTAATCGCCCATGCCGCGCGGCTGTTGGGCATGGAAGTCCCGCCGTTGCTATCGCTCGAAGATGCCAATCTGTCGAAGGCTGCGCTGGGTTTCTATGAAGAGAACCGCCGGGTTGCCAATGGCAAGGCGAAGCGGCTGCTGAATTGGGAGCCACGATATCCGGATTATAAATCGGGACTGCAGTCGCTGCTCGACTAATGCTCAGGCAGAAATGCGGGGAGTCTTCGGCTTGCGCGCCCGCAGCGCCACCAGCAGTCCGAGCATCGCCAGTACCGCGCCGCCAGCCGGCAGCCAGGTCCAGACATAATCCTCGAATATCGTCGACAATATCATCGCCACCACCGGCACCAATACGCTGGAATAGGCCGCCTTGCCCGGTCCGATTTCGCGGATCATCGAGAAATAGAGCGGGAAGGTGACGACCGAGCCGATAACGCCGAGATAGACGATACCGCCCCAATAGGCAGCGCGCATTTCATAGACTGGCGGACCGACGGTAATCCAGGACAGCGCGACATTGATGAGCGCGCCAAACAGCATCGCCCAGGCAAGGACGGTGATGATCGGATAGGATTTGAGCCGCTCGCCGGCCTGCATGACATTGGCAATCGAAGCCGACATGATTCCGCCTAACGCCAGCGCTGCACCGATCAGCACCTGTTCGAGGCTTGCCGGCGAAGCACGATATTCGTGCCAGAACAGCAGCGCTATGCCGACCGCCGCAATGGCGGAGCCGCCCAGAAAAGCGCCGGATATCTTGTGGCCGAGAAATATCCGGCCCATTATCGCGTTGGGCACCATCAACAGCGCAAACAATACCGCGACCAGTCCCGAGGTGATGAACAGTTCGGCATTATAGACAAAGTTGAAATTGAAGCTGAACTGGAACAGCCCGAGAATGAGAGCGAACAGATAGCCGGTGCGGTCGAGCCGGAACGACAGCCGTTTATAGGCAACCAGCACGAACATGGCGGCGGCGGCGATTATGAACCGGTAGCTGACCGACCAGCTGGGTGGCACTTGCGAAATCTGGTCCTTGATCACCAGCCAGGTCGATCCCCAGATCAGCGAGACCAGCAGGAACGGTATCAAAATGCGCGGGGCGAGGAGGCTTGGCTCGCTCTCGTCACCGGCGTTCATAAGGAAGTGATCGCCTCGGCAAGCGGACGGATATCCTCGGCGCGCTGGTTCCAGCTGGTCACCAGCCGCGCCTGCCCTGCGCCCCAGTCGTAGAAGTCAAAGCCGATGCTGCGCAAATGCGCCGCTTCATCAGCCGACAATTTGATGAAGACCTCGTTCGCTTCGACCGGATAGATCAATCGGTCGCCAGCCGCCTTGGCAATGATCTGCGCGCCTTCATTGGCAGCGCTGGCATTGTCGAGCCACAGATCATTATCGAGCATCGCCAATATCTGCGCTGCGAGATAACGGCCCTTGGACTGCAAATGCCCTGCACGCTTGCGGCGATAATGAGTATCGGCGGTCAATTCACGATCAAAGAATATCAAGGCCTCCGCGCTCATCCCGCCATTTTTCACAAAACCAAAGCTGAGCGCATCAACGCCCGCTTTCCACGTCAGGTCGGCGGGCGAGCAGCCGAGCGTCGCAACCGCATTGGCAAAGCGTGCGCCGTCCATATGCAGACCGAGACCGCGCGCCTTGCAGATTTCGGCGAGGCCAGCGACTTCATCAGGGCGATAGATCATGCCGCATTCGCTGGCATTGGTGATTGAAACGGCAGCAGGCTGGACCTGATGAACGTCGTCGCGGATCGCCGCGCAATAAGCCTCGACGCTTTCCGGCGAGAGCTTTGCCCCCTCGCCGTCGAGCAGCATCAGCTTGGCACCGCCGGTGAAGAAACCGGGCGCTCCGGCCTCGTCCTGCTCGATATGGGCTTCGCGGTGGCAGATCACGCCCTGATGCGGTTGGCACATCGCGGCCAGCGCCAGCGAATTGGCGGCCGTGCCGGTCGCCACCCACAAGGCTTCAACCTCGGTTTCGAACAGGTCGGAGAAAGCGCCGTTAAGTTGCCCGCTCAGCCTGTCGCCGTCATAGGCGGTGTCCTGCCCATTGGCTTCGACCAGCGATTCCAGCAGCTTGGGGTGCACAGACGCAGCATTATCAGAGAAAAATCGCATGGGCAGCGCATGGCTCAGAGCTTCTGGCGCGTCAAGATATGATGGATGCGAGAGGCCTTACCGAGCTTTCAGGGGAAATCGACTTTCGCAGCGATGGTCCGCTGGATTACCGTGATCAAGCACATCGCCGAGTAGATCGCAGCGATGATGGCGAAATATTGCGGAAACAGGCACATCAGCACAAAAGCGGTGATAGTCTCGGTGCCCTCGGCGAGGCCGGTATTATAGAAGAAGCTCTTCTTGCCGTGGGCTTCGGTTTCCAGTCCCCTTTTGGCCGCCATCACCGCATAAGCGAGGAAGCTGATCCCGGTCAGGGTGAAGCTGCCGACCAGTATCAGCGCGAAGGGAAGATTGGCGGGCGCAGCAAAACCAAAGCCGATCGGCACCGCGATATAGAAAGCAAAATCGCTGACAATATCGAGATAGCCGCCAAAATCGGTCTGTTTCGTAGCCCGCGCGATGGCGCCGTCGAGCCCGTCGAACAGGCGGCTGAACAAAAGCAGGACCAGACCGGGGAGATAATATTGAAACCCGATCGCTACGCCCGCGCCAATGCCCACCGCGCCGCCCGCCAGCGTTACCTGATTGGCGGTCAGACCGATGCGCGCCATCCGCGCGCCCAGCGCGTTGAGCGGGGGATCGATGATCGGGCGGAGACGGGAATCAAACATGGGTCATCCTCCTAGATTGCGAGCCATCAGACAAGAGTGACAAGGCCGATTACCGCGCCGGTCATGGCGGTGGCGCAATTGCCGGCGATCCAGCTTTTCACACCCAGTCCTGCAACCTCCGCCCGGCGCGACGGCGCGAGCGTTCCGATGGTCGAGACCAGCAAGCCGACGCTGGCAAGATTGGCGAAACCGCAAAGCGCGTAGACGACGATCAACTGGCTGCGCGGATCAAATGTCCCCTCGGGGATCGCGGCCAGATCGAGATAGGCAACATATTCGTTGAGGATCGTCTTGGTCCCCATCAGAGCGCCAGCAGCAGGTGCCTGCTCCCAAGGCACGCCGAGCGTCCACATCAGCGGCGCGAACAGCCAGCCGAAGGCACGTTTGATGGTCACCGCCTGACCGTCGACATAAGGCAGGATCGTCAATATCTGGTCGACCAGAGCGACCAGCGCGAACACCACCAGGATGATCCCGATTACCGCAAGGAAGACCTGCACGCCTTCCATGGTTCCGCGCACGAGTGCGTCGATGCTGCCGTCATATTTCAGCCCCGGCTGCTTGTCGCTGGTCTCGGTCTTGCCGTTACCCGGCACCATCAGGCGGGCGACCAGTATCGCGGCTGGCAGCGAGATCAGCGATGCGGAGATCATATGACCGACCGCGTTGGGAACCGCCTGCGACAGGGTCGAGGCGTAGAGGATCAGGATCGCTCCCGAGATGGTCGCCATCGGCAGCACCATGACCATGAACAATTCGCCCCGGCTCATCTTCTCGAAATAGGCCCGCAATACCAAGGGCGATTCTACCACGCCGAGAAAGATATTCGCGCCGCCGCTAAGGCCAACCACACCGCTGACGCCCATGGTCTTGCGCAGCGCCCAGGACAGACCGCGGACAATCCACGCGAGCACGCCCCAGTGCCACAGCAAGGCCGACAATGCCGAGAACACGATGACCAGAGGCAGAATCTGGAATGCAATGATCAGCGGCGGCTGCGCGCCTTCTTTCAGCACGAAGGGCAATTCCGCCCCGCCGGCATAGCCGAACATATAGGATGATCCGACCAGGCTGGCTTTTTCAATCGCCATCACGCCCTGGTTGGCGAGACCGATGATTTCCCAGACGAAGGGCACCCGGACGATGACCAGCGCGATAGTCAGCTGGTGCAACAGCGCTCCGCCGATCCATTTCCAGCTTGGCCGGTCCTTGCGGTTTTCCGATATCGCCCAGACGAACAGCAGGATCAGCGTCAGACCGATCAGCCCCTGACCCTGCTGCAAGATGCTGATCATCCGCGCATCCAGCTGTGATAGCGCTCGACCAGGCGGAGCAGACCTTCCGGCGCGTGGGCCCGCTTCCACTCGCCCGCCGCATATTTATTGGCTTCCGCCATGGTGGGATAAGTGTGGATCGTACCCAGTATCTTGTTGAGGCCGAGCTTGTATTTCATCGCCAGAACATATTCAGCGAGCAATTCTCCGGCATGATCGCCGACAATCGTTACGCCGAGAATCTTGTCCTTGCCCGGAGGGGTCAGGACTTTGACAAAGCCCTGGGTCGCGCTTTCGGCGATTGCCCGATCCAGTTCGTGCATCTGGTAGATGGTCACCTCATGGGCGATATCCTGTTCTTTGGCTTCCTGTTCGTTCAGACCGACGCGGGCAATTTCCGGATCGATGAAGGTCGTCCAGGGAATGACCCGATAGTCGGCCTTGAACGTGCGGAACTGCCCGAACAGGGCGTTGACCGACGCGTACCAGGCCTGATGCGAAGCAACATGGGTGAATTGATAGGGGCCGGCAACGTCGCCTGCGGCGAAGATATTGGGATAAGAGGTCGCGAGGATATCATCGGTAACGATGGTCCGGCCGGTCTCGATGCCCAGATCTTCCAGGCCAAAGCCTGACATCCGTGCCGAACGTCCGACAGCAATGACCAGAGCGTCAAAAACGATCGCCTGTTCCTTGCCGTCCGCGCTGACGATCAGCCGCTTTTCACCATTCACCAACTCACAGCGGAGCGCTTCATGATCCGTCCGCACGTCGACGCCGGACGCTTGCTGCGCGGCCTTGGCAAGCGCAGAAACATCTTCGTCTTCGCGCGACAGCAAGCGGCTTCCGCGTTCGATTTGTATGACTTGCGATCCCAAGCGCGCAAAGGCCTGACTCAATTCGGAACCGATAGGGCCGCCGCCGAGGATGATCATCCGCTTCGGAATATCGTCGAGCTTGGCGAATTCTTCCCACAAAGTATCGCTGGTGACATAGCCGACATCATCGAGACCGGGCAGCGGCGGAACGAACGGTGCGCCGCCGGTTGCGACGATGATCGAACGGGTGGTCAGCCGCTGGGTCTCGCCATCATTGCGCTTTATCTCGACCGTCCACGGATCGATGATCTTGGCATAGCCTTTGACGACATCGACACCCAGTCCGGTATAGCGCTCGACGCTGTCATGCGGGGCAATCTCCGCGATGACCTTGTGGATGCGCTGCATCACCGCCTTGAAACTATATTGCGGGTCGGTCTTCTGCAGCCCGTAGGCATCGGCATGGCGCATCTGCTGGGCAACCTTGGCGCTCTTGATCAGCGCCTTGCTGGGTACGCAGCCATAGTTGAGACAATCACCGCCCATCTCGCCGGCTTCAACGAGGGTCACCTTGGCCTTGACGGTCGCGGCAATATAGGAAGAAACCAATCCGGCGGCACCGGCGCCGATGACGACCAGATTGCGGTCATATTTCTTAGGTTTGCTATAGTCGGCATAGACTTTCCGGCGCTTGATCCGGGACACGATCCACTTGCCGATCCACGGCGTTATGCCGAGTGCAGCGAAGGAGAGCAACAGGCCCGGTGAACCGATGTCGCTGACTTGCTCGATATTGGCGAGCTGCGTACCGGCGTTGACGTAAACCAGCGTGCCGAGCAACATGCCGATCTGGCTGACGATATAAAATGTCCGCGCCTTGATCGCGGTCAGCCCCATCAACAGGTTGATCAGGAAGAAGGGGAAGACCGGCACCAGGCGGAGAGTCAGCAGATAGAAAGGCCCGTCTTTTTCAACACCGCGATCAATCGCCTTCAACCGGTCTCCGAAACGGGATTTAACCGCATCGCGGAACAGATAGCGTGACGAAAGAAAGGCGATGGTCGCCCCGATGGAAGAAGCGAAGGAAACAATGATCGTGCCGACAAGCACGCCAAAGAGCGCGCCCGCTGCCAGGGTCAGGATCAGCGCACCGGGCAAGGAGGCCGCCGTCGTTACCACATAGATCAGAAAGAAAGCCGCGATGATCAGGAACGGAGCAGCCTGATATTGCTCATCAAAAGCGGCCTGCTGCTCTTTCAGATTGGCCAGTGTCAGCTGCGACCCCAAATCAAAATAGAAGAAGCTGGCCACGGCAATGGCAAAAAGAACAAGGATCAGTATTTTTTTCATCTGGAACTTTCTGCCCGACGGGGCTCCGCTGCAATGGTCGGCTATTTAGAAATCCTCCTATATGGACCTTCTAACCGCTTTGGAACCCAGCGTATTTAGCGGGTCATGTAGAATTTCTTTTGTAACCGGACCGCTCTTTCGAACGATAGCGATCATGAAACGGAAGCAGGAGGCTCCACCAAAGCTCGTTCGGATGATCGGATTGATATTCGTCGAGACCGATGACGACATCATCATGACCAGCGGCTGGCTGCGCCGTGTAAGTGCCGAATAGCCGATCCCACAAAGCGATGCTGAACCCGAAATTGCTGTCGGTTTCCTCGACCACGGTCGAATGATGAACGCGGTGCATGTCCGGCGTCACTACGAACAGCCGCAAAATCCCGTCGACCGAAAGCGGCAAGCGCAAATTCGCGTGATTGAACATCGCAAAGAGATTGAGCAGCAGCGCGAACAGGAATACCGCGAACACCGACGGGCCAAGCAGAAATACCAGAACGCACTTGTACAACATCGACAGGATAATCTCGAACGGATGAAAGCGGACGGCTGTTGTGACGTCGATATCCCGATCGGCATGATGGACCTTATGAAGCGCCCACAGCAACGGAACCTTATGGCTGATCACATGCTGCGCATAGATCGCCAGATCGAATATTATGAGGGCAAGAATAAATTCCAGCCAATCCGGCAGACCGATCCAGTTGAACAGGCCGATACCATTTTGCGCCGCATAGCTGGCAGCGGCGATTGCCGCGGCCGGGCCCATCAATCTCAAGGCAATGCTGTCGACAATGATGATGACCACATTCGTCCGCCAGCGCTGGCCGCGCGGCATCGACCGCTTCTTCCGGGGGAAAATGGCCTCGAGCGCCGCCAAAATCACGAACAGGAGCACAGACAGCGCCAAGCCGGATTGCGCGAGACTATCGGTCATGAATGATTCTTCTGCTCCGCCATATCCGTTGTCTTGCTCCCGGATGTCCGTTATCAAACTATCCAATCCGAGTGGTCTTCTAGCTCAATAGCGAAGAGAGTGCAGCATTCGATTGGCCATGGCCCGCGATTGCGTTCCTGTCCGGTGCAATATGTGCAGAAATTGGACTTAGCGGGCTTAATAGCGGCCCACATTGGATTCAGTCTTTAGATTTTTTGCAAATGCCCGCCACCTCAGCAGCGCGCCATGAAAGACGCGCTGCATCGGTTGGGGGTAACTCTCTTCTAAAATTTTACTTTCGCACCAACATAAAAATAGCGTCCGATATTGTCGTAAATACCATCACCAGCGCCATTTCCAAGCAAGTCCGCTTGCGGCAACCGGTCGAACGCGTTGTCGATGCCAGCGTAAAGATTGAGCTTCTCGCCAATATCCGCGCCGATCCGGAAATCGTGATACCAAGCCGCTTTGTAGAACTCGAAATCAGCAAAGTCGGCATTTTGCGCCGGACGACCATCTACAGTCCGCAGATCTTCAATCGCGGTAACGGCCTGTTTGCTGATATACCGGACCTGATAGCCAAATGTTACACCACCATCCGTTTTCAGGTTCAGAGATCCATTGACCTGAAGCCGGGGATCGCCAAGCTCCAGAAGAATCTGGTCAGGTCGGGTTGGTTCGTTGACAAACGGGAAGTCATCACGCTGGATGACATAGGTACCAACAGCGCGGGCATTAAACCGGCCAATGCCTTCAAGTTGACGTTGATAGGCGACTTCAAAATCAACGCCGCGGGCTTTGGCGGCTGCAAAGTTGATACCGCCCTGAATAAGACCAAAGTCCGGTGCGGTAGTCGAAAAGAAGTTGGTCGCCGAATCGCGGCGGATAACGGCGCAGAAAGGATTGTTCAGCGACGTGCCATCATAGCAGTTGTTCAAAATTTGCTGCGCAGATGGCGAACCGATAACATCTTTGATTTCAATGTCATAATAATCCACGCTCACGGTCAATCCCGGAACGAAGCGAGGTTGCAAAACGACCCCCAATGTCAGTGATTTTGACGTTTCCTCCGTCAAAAATGGGTTGCCACCAACCGAGAAAGCCGTGCTCGATGCCCGCGCTGGCGCGTTGACAAAGCCAACTGGTATCCCGGCTGCGAGACAGTTGGCAGCACGGCTGGACGTACCATTGCTGATGTTGATGACATCACACGGATCACCCAAGGTACCAAAGTTTTGACCGGGCTGGGCGTACAGATCGAACTGCGTTGGAGCGCGAACTGATACTGCATAGTTGCCGCGGAACCGGATATCTCGAACGGGAGCCCAGCTACCGCCAGCATTCCACGCCAGAACCGTTCCAACTGCGCCTTTATAATCGGCAACGCGGACAGCACCCTGAATCGAGAGCTCATTGAAGAATGGAATGTCCGCGAGAATGGGAATATTCAACTCGCCAAACGCTTCCTTGACTTCGAATTTTTCAGGCGGCGTGAAGCGGGATATCGCGGTCAAAAATGTACGTCCTTGCACAACAAGATCGCCAAAGTCGCGGAAGCCGTCTTCCTGACGCCATTCACCGCCGACCGCAAAGCCCACAGGTCCGCCCGGCAGTTCAAACCAATCAGACGTGTCGCCGGTCAGAAAGCCGGATACAACAAACTGCTCGTGCTTCTGGATCGATCGTGTGTCGGCATTGAAATAATCCAGCGCTGTCTGGCTTGGAGCACCCTGACCGAACAGATTGACCGGAACACAAGCCGCGATATCGGCCGCTAGCGCCGCGGCATCGCCCGCATTGGTCGGTATTGGCGTTACCACACCGGGCAATTGTGAGCGACAGACAATCTGCCCCGCTGCGTTGAGCGCCGCATCCACGGATAGGCGGAAACGTTGCTGGATGCGGTTGTTATTGGAAAGCAGATCTTGTTTGAACTTTCCATAGTTAGCGGAAATATCATAGCGCCAGTCATCATTAAACTGACCTTTCACCCCGAGTACGCCGCGATAGGTTTCACGGTCACCGGTTTCTTCCCGGCTACCGAAATCTATGTTGGTACGTTGCAAACGGAACGCTGTCTGTCCTGCTGGCAATGTAGAACGTATAAGCGCTGCTGCCTGAGGGTTGAGATACGGGTTGTCGAGCCGGATAGGAATACCCGTGCTGTTGGTTGTGAAGCCGGTTTGAGCAGCTACCGAACCCGTTTGTGTCCCGCCGCTGGCAAAGGTTGGTGAAGATTGCTGGAAAATATTATATTTGACATATTTCGCTTCAAAATAAGGAACGAAGGCATCTGAAATATCATAATGTCCAAGTGCGTTTATACCGAAGCGTTCTACGAAAGGCGCGAACTGGCCATATTGCCGCGCGGTGTTGCCGTCGCCGCCAATCTGGTTACCCGTCGCCCGTCCCGTCTGGACGCGGAGATCCTCCCCATAATTGGCTTCTACAAGCGTACCATTGGGCAAAAAACGAAATACGCGAGGGACGCCGTTGGTTCCCGTAGCCGGACCTACAGCACCAATACAACCAGTGGCGTTTGCACAAGCACCATTCACGTTAGCCGCACCTGATGAAGCGACAAATGTACCGCCGAAGGATGACCCCAGGCTAATGACATTTGTCCGCAAAACACGGTCTGGAATGCCGTCACTACCGTCAGTTTCGTTCGATGGATCTTCATTGAACTGCAGCTGTGTCCGACCGCTATAGGCACCTGAAATCTCTGGACGATCAAGGTAGTTCAGTTCATCGGAACGGTTATATTCAGCAGAAAATGCGATGTTACCGCGATCATCCCCAAAGTTTTGGCCCGCTGTCAAAGCAGCGGAAATTGTGCCGCGATCTTTACGGGAACTGATACCGGTACGAAACCGTGCCTGAATGCCTTCAAAATTATCTTTCAAAACAAAGTTCACGACGCCGGCTACGGCATCTGACCCATATACAGCAGATGTACCACCGGTAACGATATCAATCCGTTCAACAAGATCGGTTGGAATGGTGTTGACGTCTACTCTGAAAATACCCGGTGAGGCGGAAACATGTCGCCGGCCGTTTTGCAGCACAAGCGTGCTCTGGGTGCCCAAACCGCGCAAATCAAGGAAGTTCACCCCAGCGGTTCCAATGAAGCGGGTTGAGTTCGCCTGGCTGAAAGTCGTCCGTAGTGACGGCAATTCATTCAGAATATCGCCGAGCGCGACTTTGCCGGTTTCGTAAATTGATTCAGCATCGAACGTAACGACCGGTACACTTGTTTCCTGATTAATCGATTGGATGCGAGAACCTGTTACCACAATGGTATCAGCATCGACCGCCGCGTCATTCTCAGCTTCAGTTTCAGCGGTAATGGCTCTTGATTGCTCAGATTCGGCATAGCCCGGCGTCGCCGCGCTCAATAACCCGCCCGCTACGGTCAATGATATCAAAGACGTCCGCGAGTAATATTTATTTCGTCTGCTCACAATATTAGTCCCCCATTATATTTATTGGGGAAAAATTGCCCTTGGATTTCCCCGACACACTAAAAATAGAAGCGATTTCAACTTTTCGGCGAGCGCGTGAGAAAGGCTAAGTGAGCACAAGCCGGAAACGTCAGATAAGGGGATCCGATGAAAGCTGTTACTATGGAATTCCTATGCCGAAACTGGTGGGTGGAAACGGCGAGAAAACTTGGTAATTCTTTATGTTGAATTTTCTCCCCGATTGTCGGGGGCCCGGGCATCCCTGCTAGTTTCACATTCGGTGCGAACCAGCCGTGAACAAAAGCGCTTCACAAATTTACGACATTCGCCTCACAATCAATTTACGCGAGCGTATTGCTCCCGAGATAGCTTGAGCGGGAACAGAGCCCTGCTGTGGTAAATTGGGTCGAATATATATTATTATTATTATTGGATCGCAGGCCGGTAATCGGGGCTTTTGAGCGTCAGCATATATGCCGCAAGTTCGTCAATCCGTTTCGCATCAATCTCGAAATCCATCTGCCCGGGATAATTGTGGGAATCGCGAAGCCAGGCTTTCAATGTGTCGTCGGTCAGCCCTCGTGTATTGGCTATTTTTTCGAAACGTGGCGCGCTGGAGTTAGGCGAAGCCTGGCTACCCGTCACATTGTGGCAACCGGCGCAACGCGCCTGGGCGAATGCCAGCCCGTCGACTGCGGCATTCGCGTCTGGGCGCAGTTCGGAACCATCACCGACAGCATTGCTGTTTCCGGCCGCCGGCTTTGCTGGCGCTGTCGCGCACCCGGTCATGACAAGCGGAAGAATGGCACCCAGAAAAAATAGTCGCATCGATGTTTTTCCTAACGAGTTAGCTATGCGAGCCTAAACAGATGTTCTTGCTTGGCAATACGGGAAACTACCGCATCGCGTGCACTCCCAGGCGCTGAATATAGGGAAATAGTGGACAGGATATCCGTATAATTTTTGATATAATATAGGCCACCTCGAAAAATAGCCCCTTCCCAACGCGGCCAAAGTTT
>TARA_R110001606_G_scaffold291_7_pt1 | contig 55205 bp, 45 predicted proteins | sample TARA_R110001606 | Tara Oceans TARA_R110001606 (sample SAMEA4398315) | marine metagenome | biome: Polar Biome; feature: [SRF] surface water layer (ENVO:00010504); material: water (ENVO:00002006), including particulate matter (ENVO:01000060) such as... | depth 5 m
GAAACGATTAGCCAAACTACGTGCTGAGAAATCAGTCTCACAACGAGATTACGATAACGCCAGCTCCACCCAAGATATTGCTAACACGACGTTAGAGGCCGCGAAAGTTGCATTAAAAGAAGCCCAACTGAATTTACAATATGCGCAAGTAAAAGCGCCTGTCGCTGGAGTAATGGGCCGTGAATTTGTGTCGGTAGGTACTTTTGTATCAGGTCCCGATCTATTATTAACGCAAATTACCCAGTTTGATCCTATTCGTTTACGATTTGGTATTTCTGAGCGTGAACAATTACAAATGCGTCAAGATGTTGCAAATGGCTCTTTAACGCTGCCAGAAAAAGGTCAGTGGCACACGAGCATAAAATTACAAGACGGTTCACTCTCCAATAAAAGTGGCAAAGTTAACTTCTCTGATGTACGTATTAATCCAAATACCGGCACCAGCGAACTACAAGCAATTATCCCCAACACTGATTTTGAACTTCGCCCAGGTCAATTTGTGCGAGTTATGTTAAGTGGTGCGGTACGCAAAAATGCATTTGTAATACCGCAACGTGCGGTACTTGATAATGGCACTGGTAAATTTGTTTATGTAGTCGCTAAAAATGAACAAGGCGGCACGATTGCGCGCCCAGCTCCCGTTGAAGTAGGTGAGTGGATCCAAAAGCCAGATAATCAAGGTGATAAAAACTTTTGGTTGATTAAATCAGGCATACAGCAAGGCGATGAAGTGATCATCGATGGTATGGCAAAGATTTTCTTCCCGGGCATGCCAGTGGCCGTTAACAATGCAACAAACAACGTAAGCGCAGAATAGGCGCAGGGAGTTTTATGTTTTCTCGTTATTTTATCGACAGACCTATTTTTGCGTTTGTGATCTCAATTGTTATTGTGCTGGCGGGCCTGGCTGCCATGCGCAGCTTGCCGATCGCACAATACCCTGAAATTGCCCCACCCGTTGTGCAAGTGACAGCAGCCTATCCGGGGGCGTCGGCTGAAGTACTCGAACAAACCGTAGCCGCGCCGATTGAAAATGCGATTACCGGTGTTGAAGGCATGATGTATATGTCTTCAACCTCGACAAGCTCTGGTGCAACAACCATTGAAATAACGTTTGAAATTGGCACCGATATTGACCAAGCAGCAGTTAACGTCAATAACCGTGTAAAGCAAGTTGAAGCTCGTTTACCTGAAGAAACACGGCGCCAAGGCGTGGTGGTGCAAAAAGGTTCATCGAGTTTTTTGCAAGTTCATGCGTTTTATTCACCGGACGGCACTCGTGATAGTCTATGGACTTCAAACTATGTCACCCTGAATATTTTAGACCGTATTAAACGTGTTCCTGGTACAACGAGCGTACAAATTTTTGGCGCGAAAGATTACGCCATGCGTATTTGGCTGCGCCCTGATGTAATGAGTCAGCTCGGTGTTACTGTTGAAGAAGTCGCAGGGGCAGTTCGCAGCCAAAACTCTCAATATGCAGCAGGTTCGATTGGTGCAACCCCCACTTCACAATCAGCGCAAGAGCTGGTTTACAGTGTTACCGCTCAAGGGCGTTTATCAGAGCCTGAACAATTTGAAGAAATCATTATTCGTTCAAACCTTGATGGCAGTAGCTTACGTTTAAAAGACATTGCCCGTGTTGAACTTGGTGCAAAAGATTATAACTTCAGAGGCACTATCAACGGCAAAGAAGCAGTACTATTAGGTATTTTCCTACAACCTGGTGCCAATGCACTTGATGTAGCAGCAGAAGTTAATGGCGTATTAGCAGAGTTAACTCAGCAATTTCCCACTGGACTTGCTCACTTAAATTCGTACGATACCACCCGTTTTGTTGAAGTCTCGATCCGCGAAGTAGTGAAAACACTACTTGAAGCAATGGTGCTGGTTTTCTTAGTGGTGTTCTTATTTTTACAAAATTGGCGCGCCACACTGATCCCAACTCTTGCCGTACCGGTGTCATTACTTGGTACGTTTGCTGGCATGTATATGCTTGGTTATTCTATTAACTCATTGACTTTATTTGGTATGGTACTGTCTATTGGTATCGTAGTGGATGACGCCATAGTGGTACTTGAAAACGTAGAGCGTATCATGCACGAAGAGCATGTGAGCGCCCATGAAGCCGCAATAAAAGCAATGAAAGAAGTATCAGGACCTGTTGTTGCTATTGTTCTAGTACTTTGCTCAGTGTTTGTGCCAATTGCATTTCTAGGTGGCTTAACTGGCGAACTATTCCGTCAGTTTGCGATCACCATTTCAATTGCTGTGAGCTTATCTGGCATAGTTGCACTAACAATGACCCCTGCTTTATGTGTGCTTATTTTAAAACAAGAGCATAAACAAACCGCAAGCTTCTTTTTATGGTTCAACCGTGTATTTACTAAAATAACCAGTAAGTATGTGGGTGCTGTTGGTTTTATGGTGCGCCGTGGCGCATTAGGTTTATTGCTGATGATTGGTATGGTGTCAATTACCATTGGCCTTTGGAAAAGCACTCCAGGTTCATTAGTGCCTGATGAGGACCAAGGCTACTATATTTCAGCTATTTTCTTACCTGATGGCTCATCCCTTGAGCGTACAGAAAAAGTAGTGGCTGAAGTTATTAGCGCCGTACAATCTAATCCTGCCAATGAAAATGTGGTGGCATTTACAGGCTTTGATTTTATTGGCGGCGGTTATAAAAACAGTGCAGCCACCTTATTCGTCACCCAAAAACATTGGGATGAACGAGAGATTGATACTAAAAGTTTGGTTAATGAGCTGTTTATGAAAACTGCGCATATCAACGAAGCACTTGTTTTAGCGTTTAACCCCCCTGCTATTTTTGGTTTAGGGAGCACTGGCGGATTTGAATTTTATATTCAAAACAAAGGCGCAGGTGGCCCAGAAAAACTGCAACAAGCCATGGGCTCAATGATGGCTGAAGCACAAAAAAGCCCTATTTTAAGTGGCCTACAAACGTTGTGGCGACCAAATGCACCGCAACTTAAAGTTGATGTAGATCGTGAACAAGCCCGCGCAATGGGCATTGAAATTGATGATGCCTTTACAGCCCTTGCCGGCACACTGGGTACTTATTATGTGAACGACTTCAATAAGTTTGGCCGAGCTTGGCAAGTACTTATGTCAGCAGAAGCTGAATTTAGAATGAAGCCTGATGACATTGGACGAATTTATGTAAAAAACAGTCAAGGTACTATGGTTCCTATGTCTGCGTTTACTAATATTGAATATAGTCGCGGACCAGAAAGTCTAAATCGTTATAATAACTTGCCTGCGGTAAAACTGCTCGGTAATGCTGCACCCGGTTACAGCTCTGGCCAAGCAATTGCTGAAGTTGAACGTATTGCAAAAGCAGTATTACCACCTGATATGACCTACGACTGGACCGGCTCTGCGTATCAAGAAAAACGCAGCTCAGGTACCACAGGAATTGCTTTAGGCCTTGCGGTGATCATGGTTTTCTTAATCCTTGCAGCACTGTATGAGCGTTGGTCATTGCCACTCTCGGTGATGCTAGCATTGCCATTTGGAACCTTTGGCGCATTGGTATCAATCTGGTTAGTAGGCATGACTAACGATGTGTACTTCCAAATCGGCTTAGTGACCTTACTTGGTTTAGCCAGTAAAAATGCCATTTTGATTGTTGAATATGCATTGATGAAACATCAACAAGGTTGGAGCGCAAGCGCTGCAGCACTTGAAGCTGCCCGTCTTCGATTTAGACCCATCATCATGACTTCGATGGCCTTTATTTTAGGTGTAGTGCCATTAGTATTGAGCTCAGGCGCCGGTGCAGGTGCACGTCATAGCGTTGGTACTGGCGTTATGGGCGGCATGATGGCAGCAACCTTCCTTGCCGTGTTCTTTGTACCACTGTTCTTTTATTGGTTAACTGAGCGCAAACTTACTGAAAAACGCTCGCGAGCAGATTTATCCGATGAAATTGCAAGCCACCACAAGCGTGAACATGTCGACACCCAAGAGGGTAATTTATGATTTAAGCTCAGCTACAAAAATATAAGGGCAAACAGTGGTTTGCCCTTTTTTATGGTAATTTGATAACTAGCAATTTTATACTGTCGGCGCTACTATTAAACTATTGCGTCGAGGAGCCTTATGATGAATAGTGAAAAATTAACCGAGTTTGAGCAGTACTTTCAGATTGATGAAAGTAATCGAGTAAATTTATTTGCTGTTGACGATAGCAAAGTGCCTACTACCTTAGCGCAACTAGAAGCAGATATCCCACCGTTATTTAAATTGGCCAATGAGGTTAGTGAATTAGAGCAAAGCTCGTTAAGACCATTGCGTAGCCTTGGTGATTTGGCACAAGAGCTTGCCGTATTTTTACAAGCACAATCGCGTAAAATCGACTTGATCATGAGCCATATATTGGCCTCAGAGCAGCCCGAAGATAACGCCATTTATTGTGATAGCTACGGCGGTGGCGGTGTCAAACTAACCGATACAAAAGTCTACTCTATTGGCCAAGCATTTCGCACTAAATTATTTTTACAGCATGAAGCCTCTGCTATTTATTGTTACACCGAGGTAGTTGCAGTTAATAAGATTGACGATGAATACTACCAATACACCCTACTTTTTAAAGCCATCCGCGATACTGATCAAGAACTTGTGGTACGTGCTAGTTTACATGCACAAACCAGACAACTGAAAAAGCGTCAGCTGCTGCAACATGAAAGCGACAACTTTGATACCCAAGACACAACAGAGCCAACAAAACCAGAATAATATAGCTACTAGCAACCCTCATTTTGAAGTGGCTTGGCTATAGTTGAAATGCTAAACTAATAGCACCTTTGTTTGTTTATTAAATTCATGAACTTTAGACTTTTACCCGAATGGGCTGAGCAAGACGCCGTTATGCTCACTTGGCCACACCAAGCCACTGATTGGTGCGACAATTTAACCGCTGTAGAGCCTGTATACGTGCAATTATGTCAGCATATTTGTAATGCAGAGCAATTAGTGATCATCGCTCATGATGAAGCCTTAAAAACACACATTAGCCAATTATTGCGCAACAACGCTGTTGATTTGAGCCGCGTGCATTTTGTTGTTACTCCCTGTAACGATACGTGGGCACGTGATCATGGCCCATTAACCTGCGCCGCAGTTGCTGATAATAGCCAACTAAAAATTGTTGATTTTATCTTTAATGGCTGGGGTAATAAATTTACCAATGAATTAGATAATAAAATTAATGCGGTACTAGTTAAACAACTTGCCGATACGCGCAATCAATACCAAGCGCTTGATTTGGTTCTTGAAGGTGGCGGTGTAGAGATTGATCAACACGGTGTACTATTGACCACCAGTGAATGTTTGCTTAATCCAAATCGTAATCCAGATCTAACCCAACAAGACATTGAACAGTGCTTGCGTGAACAACTTGGCGCCACCGACTTTTTATGGGTTGATCATGGCTATTTAGCTGGTGACGATACCGACAGTCATATCGACACTTTAGTGCGTTTTGCGCCTAATGATACCTTAGTGTATGTAAAGTGTGATGATAAAAATGACCAACACTTCAGCGCTCTTGATGCCATGGAAAAGCAGTTACAAGGTTTTAAAGCAACAACAGGTAAACCTTATACCTTAATTGATTTACCATGGCCAAAAGCCGTATTTAATGATGATGGCGACAGGTTACCTGCCACCTACGCAAATTATTTAATCATTAATGGAGCTGTACTTGTGCCTATTTATGCTGATGCCAATGACGAATTAGCCTTAGCACAAATTCAAACGGCCTACCCTGAGCATCAAATAATAGGCGTAAACTGCTTACCAATTATTCATCAATTTGGTAGTTTACACTGCATTACTATGCAATTACCCCGTGGATTTTTAGCTGGAGCATCATTATGAGCAGCCCTGCAAATTTAACCGTTGCCTTAGTGCAGCAAAGTAACAGTGATAATGCCGCACAAAACATGGCAAAATCAATTGCCGGTATTCGCGATGCCGCAAGCCAAGGCGCACAACTGGTGGTGTTACAAGAATTACATCGCAGTCTGTACTTTTGTCAAACCGAAGATGTTGATGTATTTGATTTGGCAGAGACTATTCCGGGCCCAAGTAGCGACACTTTAGCTGAGCTTGCAAAAGAATTAAGCATTGTTATTGTTGCCTCTTTATTTGAAAAACGTGCCACAGGGCTTTATCACAATACTGCGGTAGTGCTTGAAAAAGACGGCACAATTGCGGGTAAATACCGTAAAATGCATATCCCTGACGATCCAGGCTTTTACGAAAAGTTTTATTTCACTCCGGGTGATTTAGGTTTCGAACCAATTCAAACTTCTGTCGGCAAACTTGGTGTCTTAGTGTGTTGGGATCAATGGTTTCCAGAGGCTGCGCGTTTAATGGCAATGGCCGGTGCTGAACTATTAATTTACCCAACCGCAATTGGCTGGGATCCACGTGATGACGAAGGCGAGAAAACACGTCAAAAAGATGCGTGGGTAATATCGCAACGCGCACATGCGGTTGCCAATGGCGTACCCGTGATTAGTTGTAATCGTGTCGGTCATGAAAGTGATCCAAGTGGTCAAAGTGAAGGTATTCAATTTTGGGGTAACTCGTTTATAGCGGGTCCTCAAGGTGAACTGCTAGCAGAAGCCAACAACACTGATGAGCAACTGTTACTTGTTGAACTTGATCAAAAGCGTTCTGAAAATGTAAGACGCATTTGGCCGTACCTACGCGACCGTCGTATAGATCATTACCACGATTTAACCAAAATATATCGCGATTAAGAATAAATTAGCGCCTCACTAGAGGCGCATTAAAGGAGTAGTAAATGGCGTTTGCGCAATGGGCAGCCTTGCCTTGGGTAAAATCTCAAAAAGATAAAATTCAATGGGGGCAACTCACTGGCAGTGGTTTAAGTATTGCCATTGCACAAGGGGTTAAACAACAAGATGGCTTAGTGCTTATTGTTACCCCTGATACACCCAGTGCATTGCGCCTTGAAACAGAGTTGGAGTGCTTGCTACCCGAGCATCCAGTAATGATATTCCCTGATTGGGAAACGTTGCCTTACGATCATTTCTCACCCCATCAAGATATAATTTCATCGCGCTTAGCCACCTTAAATACTTTAAAAAAAGAACAACAAAGTGTATTAATTGTGCCTGTGTCTACCTTGATGCTACGTACCGCCCCTGCTTCGTTTATTTATGGTTCAACCATTAATTTTAAAGTCGGTGATATTCTCGATACCCACAAACTTCGCAGTAACTTAGAGCAAGCAGGCTATTTGCATGTGCAACAAGTCATGGAGCATGGTGAATACGCCATTCGTGGCTCGATTGTTGATTTATATCCAATGGGCAGTCCGCATCCATTTAGACTCGATTTTCTTGATGACGAACTTGATACCATTCGTTTATTTGATGTTGAAAGCCAACGCTCGGATGAAAAAGTCGATAAAATTGAATTACTACCTGCTCATGAGTTCCCTACCAACGAAGCCGATATTGAACGATTTAGAATAAACTACCGTGAAAAATTTGGTGCCAGCTCATCGCAAGATTCCGTGTATATGCAAGTGACCAAAGGCAATTGGCCTGCTGGTATCGAATATTATATGCCGCTGTTTTTTGAGCAATTAGCCACTATCTTTGATTACCTGCCAGATACTGCAACAGTGATGCAACTAGGAGATTTAGAAGATGCTGCGGAGCATTTTTGGCATGATATTAATGTGCGTTATGAAAACCGTCGAGTCGATCCACTGCGCCCGTTACTTGAGCCAGTTGCACTTTATCAACCCATTAATGAACTGTTTGAAAATTTAGGCAACTTTGCTCGCATTCGGTTATCGCAAGCAAAACTCGCGACAAAAGCAGGCAATAAAAATCTAGTCACCAGCGAGTTACCCGCAATACGCATTGATCATAAACTACATGAACCCTATCAAGCATTTATAAATTATGTAGCAGCGCAAAAGAAACAAAAAGGCCGTATCTTACTGTCAGTAGAATCCGATGGTCGCCGTGAATCTCTGCTCGCTATACTTAAACCCAGCGGCTTAAAGTTTAAAGAGTTTTCATCATTCGATGAATTTGTAAATAGCAGTAGCGATGTTGGCTTAATTGTCAGCCCACTAGAACAAAGTGTAGTACTTGGTACAAAGCCCGCATTATCCATAGTTACTGAACAAGAATTACTTGGCATTAAAGTATCCCAGCGTCGCCGTCGTAAACATAAATACGAAGCTAGCCAAGATGCGCTCATCCGTAACTTAGCTGAACTTAAAGTTGGCCAACCGATTGTACACTTGGACCACGGTGTAGGCCGCTACCAAGGTCTGCAAACGATTGATGCGGCGGGACTGATCACTGAGTTTGTAACCATTACCTATGCCAATGAAGCAAAGTTGTATGTGCCAGTGTCAGCCCTGCATATGCTCAGTCGTTATTCTGGTGGCGAAGAAGCCAGTGCACCGCTGCATAAACTGGGATCTGATGCTTGGGAGAAAGCGAAAAAACGCGCGGCTGAAAAGGTACGTGATGTGGCCGCTGAATTACTCGATATTTACGCCCAGCGTCAAGCTAAAGCTGGTAATGCATTTGCCCTTGATGGTGCTGCTTATCGCGTATTTAGTGATGGGTTTCCATTTGAAGAAACTGACGATCAGCGTAACGCTATCGAAGCTGTGCTAGGTGATATGCAAAGTAAACAAGCAATGGATAGGTTAGTCTGTGGTGATGTAGGTTTTGGCAAAACTGAAGTTGCGATGCGCGCCGCCTTTGTTGCTGTAAACGACAATAAACAAGTAGCGGTTTTAGTACCAACTACCTTGCTTGCACAACAACACTTTGAAAACTTTAAAGATCGATTTGCCGACTTACCCATTGAAGTCGGTGTGCTGTCTCGCTTTAATTCGCCTAAAGAACAAAAAGACACCCTAGAAAAAATGGCTAAAGGTACCTTGGACATCGTCATTGGTACTCACAAATTGATCCAAGCCGATATTATATTTAAAGATCTTGGCTTGCTCATTGTCGATGAAGAACACCGGTTTGGGGTACGTCAAAAAGAGAAGATAAAATCACTGCGTGCCGATGTTGACATTTTAACACTCACTGCAACACCAATCCCACGTACATTAAATATGGCCATGAGTGGTATGCGTGATCTTTCAATCATCGCGACCCCTCCTGCAAAACGCTTAGCGGTTAAAACATTTGTTCGTCAACGCGATGCAGATTTGATCAGAGAGGCGGTATTGCGGGAAATAAAGCGCGGTGGCCAAGTATACTTTTTACATAATAACGTTGAAACTATTGACCGCGTGGCAGAAGAAATTAGTGAGTGGGTACCTGAGGCAAGCGTCGCTTCTGCCCATGGCCAAATGCGCGAACGTGATTTAGAACAACTGATGAGCGAATTTTACCACCAGAAATACAACGTACTTGTATGTACTACCATCATTGAAACGGGAATTGATATCCCCACAGCCAATACAATTATTATGGATAGAGCCGATAAACTAGGCTTAGCGCAGTTACATCAGTTACGGGGTCGAGTTGGTCGCAGCCATCATCAAGCTTATGCTTACTTATTAACGGGTAATCCTAAAGGGCTGTCGAAAGATGCTGTAAAACGCCTTGAAGCCATCGAGTCACTGGAAGATTTAGGTGCCGGTTTTGCACTCGCAACCCACGATTTAGAGATCCGTGGTGCTGGTGAGTTGCTTGGTGATGATCAATCAGGACAAATGCAAACCATCGGCTTTAGCTTATATATGGAAATGCTTGAGCAAGCTGTGAAATCTCTTCGTGAAGGCAAAGAGCCTACCCTTGATAACTTGCTACAACAACAAAGTGAAGTGGACTTAAAATTAGCCGCTTTACTCCCTGAAGATTATATTCACGATGTAAATGCGCGACTAGGTATTTACAAACGGGTTGCCAGCTGCGCTAACCTAGATGATATGGACGAATTACAAGTTGAGCTGATTGATCGCTTCGGTCTGCTGCCTGATGCAACTAAAAACCTATTTAGTTTGCAGCAACTGAAACTCAAAGCCAGCGAATTAGGCATCAAAAAAATTGAAGCAAATCCAAAAGGTGGCTATTTTGAGTTTAGTCAACATACTAAGGTTAACCCTAGCTTCATTATAGGTTTGATACAAAGTGCACCTAAGGTGTATAAAATGGATGGTGCAAATAAGTTGCGCTTTGCGATCAATGAAGCGAATGCCCGCGAACGCTTAAAAATGGTCACTGCAATGATTGCGGATTTCGAAAAAAAGGTTAGCCATTAATGTTGCTTAAAAAATCTCTTATCCTACTATGCTGTGTATTTAGTAGCACAGCATTTGCAGAACGTTGGTTTGAAGTAGAAATACTGATATTCAAACAGCGCCCAGCCCCTTATTTGCAAGAAGACTTTAGCTTAGCTAAAGAACCAATTAACGCTAAACGTAGCATTGATTTACTGACACCACTTTATATTGAACAAGCTAAGCAGGAATGTATCAACGGCGACACTCGCTTTAATTCACAGTCGTTAACCGATTCTGTGATTGGTGTAAACCGCTCTAATTTGTGCGATAACAACATCGATTACCTGCGCAGTTATTCAGTGTTACCACTGAGCCCATTAGCGCCTGTTAAAGATGATATGGAGCAAACCTACTTACTTGCTCCCGAACAGCTACAATTTACATCACAGCAACAAGAACTACTGCGTAAAGGCCTCAAACCTATACTTCACACCGGGTGGCGTTTTGAAGGGGCGAGCCAATCTCGTTCTGAAAGTATTAAACTGTTTGGTGGTAAATTATTGCACGCACCTGTGATTGCGCAAACGCCACAGTATACAAATAATGACTTTATTAGTTTAGTCAGTCCTAATCAGTTCATAGCCCCTGCAATTGAGCAAAATGCAGATAAGTGGGAATTAGATGGCACTTTTAATATTTATTTGCGCCATTATTTATTTATTAATGCCAGCTTTGACGTAAATGAAATCCAAGTAACTGGTGAAATCCAACACGCTCGGTTCTCACAATTCAAACGTGTGATAAGTGGCGACATTCATTATTTTGATCATCCAAAAATGGGCATGATTGTACAAATTAGAAAATTTAACCACTAAATAAAGGAAGATGACCGAATGAAAAAACTTTTAATTATTGCTGCAACATTAAGCCTAGCAGCTTGCTCAAAAGTAAACTTAGATAATTACGAGAAAATCGAAATTGGCATGGACAAAACTGCAGTAGAAGCAATTTTAGGAAGCGCTGATAATTGTGTAGAAAAAACCCTACACACAAATTGCACATGGGGCGATGACAGTAAAAACATTGAAATAACCTTGGTATCAAACAAAGTATCTTTGTATAGTAAAACTGGTTTAGAAAAATAAACCATTGCAGTAGGTAGTAACGATGTTGCCACCTACTGACAGTTATTACCACCAATAGACAGGATAATGACGCTTAGGGTTACGTGATAAATTATTAACTAGCAACCCAACTAACAGCATAATTGTCGTACCAAACAATACAGGGCTTACGACATAGTAATAACCTAGCTGTTGTATACCGCTACCACCAATAACCGCAATCAAAGCAGTAGCGCCACCCGGTGGATGCAAAGTACGCGTTAAGTGCATAACCGCAACTGATAGTGAAACAGCCAAAGCACTTGCCAACATTAAATCGGCAGTTAGCAGTTTTGCCACAGTAACACCCACCAACGCACTGAGAACATGACCGCCAATAAGATTACGCGGTTGAGAAAACTCTGCCAATGGCGCACCGTAAACAAGCACAGCAGTTGCACCTAAAGAACCAATTAAAAATAAATTAGTTAACGGATCAAACTGTAAGCTTTTGCCAATTATTGCAACTAAATAAATGCCTAAAAATGACCCAATTAAAGACCAGATGATTTTACTCATCGGTTTACGTGGTGGACATTGACTGGTTGCGGCCATCCTGGAAATCAGAAAGCGCATATCACTCCCCCTCAAGCTGTGTAAAAAGAGGGAGATAATACCTGATAGATAAGAAAATCGACGACAACATTTATTCCATTTCGCTATAAATCAGTTCAATGCTAACTATTTTACTTCTATTTAAGGTGATTTTATAACGCTGGTACTTTATCTCTTCGTCATTTTGATATGAAAGCACTACATTTAGTTGATAGCGCCGCTCCACACTTTGTTTAGATATTTTATTATTATCAAGATGATACAGTTTACCTTCGCCTTTTTTTAAGTTCCGCGCAAACGCCGCTAAACTAAACTGCAAGGTCTGTTGCAAGCTATCATAACCAGGTAAGAACTCTTTTGCATTAACCCGTATTTCACTGGCAAAGTGCAGCCACTGCGCTGCTTGTTTATTTTGTTGACGTCGTTTTGAAAATATTTTTCGTACATCCTCTGGAATATGTTTAAAGCGTGTATATTCAAGCCAGATGTATTGTGTAGCTATTTTATCTTTGGTAACACTATTTCGAAATTGAAATCGCCATTTTGGGCGCCCTTTCACAATAGCTCGCCAAATAACTCGTGTTATGTCTTCTTTAAAAATTTCTCGCATCCCGTAAATAGCGCCCAAAATGATCACTAATGTTGCAGTCACTTCGGTAAATGAGATCCGCGCATTCAGAACCACAACCATAACAAGCGCCATTATAATCGCTGTAACGGTTCCTTTAACCAATCGTTTTAAATAACTATTAAGGTAACGAGTATTACGATTTAACACCACACCATGCTCAATCAAACGCTGTAGAAGACGCATCTTATTGGTGATCCGGTTTGCATCCTGAAGGGTTGATTCCGAGTTATATTGCAGCTCATGTCGATAATCTTGCTCGGCTTTACAAAAATTCATCAGATCATTACGCTCTTTCGCGTAATCACTGCTACGTGGCCCTTCGTCAAGTAATTTTAAAAACGACTGCTCAATATGCCAACTCAGATAGTTATCTGCATTGGTATAAAACGAGATCAGTTTTTCATCATCAGGTGTGTAACGCCTTAGCTTTTTAAGTAAGCTTTGACTTTGTTCACATAATTCAATAGCGCGCTGATAAAACTCATCAACTTCTTCAATCTTTAATGTATCTTTGATATCAGTATCAATCGCTAGGCGGACTTGATAACAATACAAATTGAGGTTTTGCCGATAGTCTTGTTGTTCACCTTTATTTTTACTAACAAAGCGACTGCGCACTAAAGGTAAATGGATATTATTGGCGTTATACGCTAAATACGATTTGAAGTGGTTATTAAAATACGATTCTTCTGTTAACGTTTGCGGATTGATGCCCATTTCATTCGGAATAGAAAAGTACAAATCAATGCGCTGTTCAGAGCGCGGGCTCAATTCAGGTTCAATTATAAAGGATAAGTTTTCATCCTGTTTTAACAATCAGCTCTCCTAATAAGTAAAAAGATGCATCTAGTTTACTGCCACACTTTCATTTGTTCAATAAAAAAGGCCTAGTAAACTAGGCCTTCATAAGAATCCAATATTCTTACTAATTAGAATTTAACATTCACACCAGCGAAGAAACGACGACCCAGTACATCGTATGTGTACGGGTCAGTGTTTGAATCATTATTACCTGTGTAGTAAGGAGGTTGCTTATCAAATAAGTTGTTTACACCTGCAGATAATGCAACAGTTTCATTGATCATGTATGAACCACTGATGTCATGGTAGATAACAGTTGGTGTAGACGGCGCATAACACGTGTCTTTACCGATACATGAGTAACTATCCATACCAGAGATGTAACGAGCTTGATACTGTGCATCCCAGTTATCGCCAGCTGCATTTAGTGTAAAGTTAGACTTAAGATCTGCATAGCCACCAATGTTTGAAGTTATCAAACCAGCGTAATCAACAGTATCATCAAGAACAGTTACAACATACTCGTCTAGGTAAGTAGTGTCTAAACCTGCTTTCCAGTTAAGGCCTGCAGCTTCAAAGCTATATGATAAGTTTAAATCTACGCCAGACGTTTCCTCAGCACCAACATTTTGCAGCTGATTGTTGAAACTAATTCGACCTGTGCTATCCATGCCGATATTAGCTGACTGACATAATACAGAATCAGCATTTGCAGTTGTTGCTAAACATTGATCGACAATATATTGCTCGTTAACTGATGCAATCGCATTATCAATCTCAATTTTGTAATAATCAATTGTCATGCTGAAGCCGTCAAACCACTCTGGCTCGTATACGATACCTGCTGTGAAAGTATCCGCTTCTTCAGGAGTAAGTAATGAGTTACCACCTACTGTTACTTCAGCTTGATCTTGTGCACCAGGGAAAGTTACACGTTCAAAAGAAGGTGAATTACCTGAATAAAGCTCAGAAACGGTTGGTGCTCGGAATGCTGTAGATACTACACTACGGAACATTAGTTCGTCATTTGCTTTCCATGTTAAACCTAGCTTCCATGTTTCGTCAGAACCAAATGTGCTGTAATCAAACGCACGGATTGCAGCGCTAAGCTCTACGTTTTGAGCAAATGGTGCATCAGCAAGTAATGGGATTGCAAATTCAACATACGCTTCATTTACGTCAAAGCCGCCAGCGGTTGGTTCAACCATAGGGTCATTTGCAAGGCCTTGCGCTGTTAGTGAATCTGGTGTGTACCATGCTTTCTCTTGACGGTGCTCAACGCCCGCAGCAAAAGCAGCATAACCTGCTGGTAATTCAAACATTTCACCTGATACAGATGCTGAAACTATAAATAACTGACTACCACCATTGTTTACTTCAGTGTAAACATTTTTACGGAAATCTTCAGATGTCCATGCAGCTTGATCAAGCGGGTTAAATGTACCTTCAGTGATTTGTTCTTGGATAGCACCCATATTGTGAAGGTTGGCTGTCTTATCAACAGAATCGTTACGACCGAAGTTAGCTGACACATCCCATGAGTAATCACCTACAAAACCTTCTGCACCAATTACCGCACGAACAGTGTCTACTGACTGTTCGAAATAACGAGGGCCAGTGTCTGACATACGACGCCCATAAGAGATATCATCACCATATGCGTAGTTTAATGTGTCAGTAATATATTTACCGTCTGCATCACGATCTGCAAGACCATCGCCATTGCGGTCAACTTTACCTACATAAGTTTGACCAAGTAATGAATCGCCCATATTTTCATTGTACTTGAAATCAAACCATACTGGCTGTGCAGCCATTTGCTGTTGCGACCAACGTTTTGTGTAGGTAAATTCCGTAAATACACGTGTATCGTTTGAAATTTCATAACTTGCAAGGCCAGTTAAGTTCAAACGCTCCATTGGCGTGTATAAGTAGCTATCTGGCGCAAAGTTATAAAGGTCTGAATCTGTATACGGATGGAGTCCACCAAGGCCGCCTAAACCATCATCGGTTGGGGCAAGACCTGAAGTAACAGGGTTACCATCAGCATCAACTGTTGAACCATCTTCATTTACATCACCAATTACACCACCTTGCCAAATATGGCCACCTGGGCTGTATGGAGAACCACCGTTACAATTTAGACCGTTAGCACCTTCTGCAATAGGACAACTTGAGAAATCACGATCTGATTGCTTTGCTTTACCACGGTCAGTGTACTGCATACCGATAACAATGTTACCTTTATCGAATGAAGAACCAACTGTAAAATCGAATGAACTTTCAGTTGCATCGCCTTCGCCTGTGATTGCCGAGTTGACGTTCATATCAAGGCCTTCGAAATCATCTTTTAGGATGATATTCACAACACCTGCAACCGCATCCGTACCATATACAGCAGATGCACCATCTTTAAGTACTTCTACAGATTTGATCATTGAAACAGGGATCGTGTTTAGGTCAACAGTTGATGCAGCGCCAGTACCTGAGGCAATCATACGACGACCGTTTACAAGTACTAATGTTCTACTAGAACCTAGTCCACGTAAATCAATACGTGCATTACCACCAGAACCATTGTTAACGCCAGGGTTTGTCATTGCACCGCCTGTGGCGGTCATTTTTTGTAATACGCTATCGATGCTTGTGGCACCCATTGCTTTAATATCATCTGCGCCAATTAATGTAACTGGGCTAGCGTTTTCCATATCTGAACGCTTAATGCGAGAGCCCGTAACTTGGATTTTTTCAATTGATTGGGCGCCATCTTCCGCAGCCACTGCTTGCATTGTTGAAAACATAGGGATAGCTGTAACTACAGCTAAACCGATAATAGATTTTTTCATGTGAAACCCTACTTGTTGGAGAAATACCTTGCTCAGGTAGCGCTCGTTTTATTTGAGAATATCGAGTCAGCGAGGGCAACTTAGGCGGACTTAACTGAATGAAATCTGAATGAGCGGTTAATAATTACCTTCGCAATTATTGATAAACCCGCAATAGGTACATTGGTTAATGAATGTTTCATTGTTAACTAGTTAATACACCTTAAATTCAAACACTTAAGTGCGAAGAAAAACATTTTAAACATGTATGAAATCAAACTAATGGACTTTGTAATTATATGTAATTAACGTATAAAAATACCTAAATCAGAAAATTTCACAAGTTAATCACATCATTTTATTAAAACTGCAAAACTGACCAACAACTGCTAACCATAGTTATGCAATAATTTTGCGTATTTAAGCTCTATGCAACTTTTTTGATAGCAATATAGTGGGGTTTAGCTTTGTTCATTGCAGCTTAATGTCAAAATAAGGTGGTTTTATGCGCACTCTATAAATTTAACTGAAAATATAAAAATTCAAGGCGAGACTTAAACTAGAAACCCTGATTTACAAATAGATACTCAACTTAATATTCAGCGTATTATTTCAGTAAATATTGCTTTGAAGTGTTTTGAACCGTTAAAGGATCAATTAAGAAATGGGTCCTGTGCATTGTTAATGCATTAAGTCAGCTAATACTTAGCAAATGAAGGTAACAAAAATAGCGTGTTTGGATAGGCAGAATAAGTGATAACGGACATTTGCAACTCTATGCCCTAAGCTTCGGATAGCAACTTTCTTAACCAACACTCCGATTTAATATGGATTAAACTGATATCAATAAGTCGCATCAAAGTAATAAAATACATGCTTAAGTTGACCCTGTGGATTTTTAACTTCGAGTGTCAATTTCCAGGTCATATTGCGCTCGGAACAAATACCAACCATACTTTGTGCGACTAAAATATCGTCAAGCGGCTCAAACAACACCGGAATATATCCCATATACATAGTGATGCCTTCAAGTTTTGCACTGTGAACTAACAATGAACTTGGTAACGATAAATTTATCTCAAAAGGCGTTTCTGGCGTTATTTGTTGCTCACTCAACCAAATTTTCACCTGATTATCATACTCGCATAACTGATTTGGCTGACAGCTTGCACCTTGGCGTTGCTCTTCTATACTTAGCGATTGTGGGCCACATGCAATTAACAGGTTCAATACGCTTAAAAACACAACTAAAAGCTTAATTGGCATAATATTCCCTAGATAAAGTAAAGGCTGATACTAATCAGCGCAGTGTTAAAATACAACCACAGAACTAAATTCTTACACAAATGTACAAAAGTGCATCAAAAAATAACCAACTGCATGTGAAAAATTGATTGATGTCATAATTTTATGCAATTGACCTATCTTTTTTAGGCCAAAAATTTTATCATTTCCCCGCAAAAATAAGGGTTTCTCGAGTTTGTTTTCTGAAGCAGTCAAAGCTTTGAGGGTTTTTGATAACATACTTAAGAATAATAGTAGGCCCCACTTTATATAGTGGGTAATTCATTTCTAAACGCATTTATTGCAGCGGAAGCCAGAAAATGAGCCAAACAGTAGCATCACAAACTGAGTACAACTATAAGGTTGTACGCCAATTCGCTATTATGACAGTGATTTGGGGCATCGTTGGCATGAGTATTGGGGTTCTGATTGCTGCCCAATTAGCTTGGCCAGCACTTAACTTTGATACACCATGGTTAACATACTCTCGACTACGTCCGTTACACACGAACGCAGTTATTTTCGCATTTGGTACAAGTGCACTATTCGCGACATCATATTATGTCGTGCAACGTACTTGCCAGACGCGCCTTCTCTCAGACAAATTAGCCGCCTTTACCTTCTGGGGTTGGCAGTTAGTTATCGTACTTGCGGTTATCACTCTACCTCTAGGTATAACAAGTTCAAAAGAATATGCTGAGCTTGAGTGGCCAATCGATATCTTAATTGCTGTAGTGTGGGTTACCTATGCGGTTGTGTTTATGGGCACCATAGCTAAGCGTAAAGTATCGCACATTTATGTCGCTAACTGGTTTTATGCTGGCTTTATCATTACTGTTGCAGTGCTTCACATTGTAAATAGTATGGCTGTGCCTGTATCGTTAACTAAATCATACTCAATCTACGCAGGTGCAGTAGATGCGATGGTTCAGTGGTGGTACGGTCATAACGCTGTAGGTTTCTTATTAACGGCTGGTTTCTTAGGTATGATGTATTACTTTGTACCAAAACAAGCAGGTCGTCCAGTTTATTCTTACCGTTTATCTGTTGTTCACTTTTGGGCTTTAGTATCACTTTATATTTGGGCAGGCCCTCACCACTTACACTACACTGCACTTCCTGATTGGACACAGAGTTTAGGTATGGTTATGTCAATCATCTTATTCGTTCCTTCTTGGGGTGGTATGATCAACGGTATCATGACGCTATCTGGCGCATGGCATAAACTACGTACTGATCCAGTACTACGCTTCTTAGTTGTTTCATTGTCTTTCTATGGTATGTCTACCTTTGAAGGCCCGATGATGGCGATTAAGTCTGTAAATGCCCTTTCTCATTACACTGATTGGACTGTTGGTCATGTTCATTCTGGTGCACTTGGTTGGGTTGCGATGATTTCTATCGGTGCTATTTACCACCTTATCCCAGCATTATTTTCTCAAGGTCGTATGTATAGTATTAAACTGGTTAACACACACTTTTGGTTACATACTGTAGGTGTTGTTTTATACATTGTAGCAATGTGGATTTCAGGGGTTATGCAAGGTCTAATGTGGCGCGCAGTAAATGCTGACGGTACATTAATGTACAGCTTTGTGCAGTCACTTCAAGCATCACATCCATTCTATGTTATGCGCTTCCTAGGCGGTGTGTTCATCGTGGTAGGCATGCTGGTTATGGCTTATAACGTTTACCGTACTATTTCTGCGAAGAATGATTCGTTGAAATTAGATGCGCAAGCACAGTTAGCATAACGGAGTGAGATGATGAGCAATAATAATTCACAAAACAAACATGAAATAGTCGAAAAAAATATCGGCCTTATGGCTATCTTGACTGTTTTTGCTATCAGCTTCGGCGCACTAGTAGAGATAACTCCACTGATGTTCCAAGATGATACAACAAAGCCAGTCGATGGTTTACGCCCACTAAACGCGCTTGAAATGGAAGGCCGTGATATCTATGTACGTGAAGGTTGTTATAACTGTCACTCACAAATGATCCGCCCTTTCCGTGACGAAGTTGAACGTTATGGTCACTACTCGGTTGCTGGTGAGTCGGTTTGGGATCACCCATTTCAATGGGGTTCTAAACGAACTGGTCCAGACCTAGCACGTGTGGGCAAACGTTACTCGGATGACTGGCATTATGCTCACTTAGTGAATCCACGTGCTGTGGTTCCTGAGTCAAACATGCCAGGTTTTCCTTGGTTAGCAGAGGATCGCGTTGATACTAGCCTTACTCTGAAAAAGCTTAAAATTTTCCGTGATACATTTGCTATTAATCCACAAAATCCAGCTCACCCTGGTTTAGGATATGGTAGTGATGAAGAACTAATCGCTGACGTTGCTAAAGTTGATGCTATGAATGACGGTAAGGGTGCAACAGAAATGCAAGCCCTCATTGCTTACTTGCAACAACTTGGCACGCACTTGAAGTAATTAATTATGGATTACGGAACATACAGAGGCATTTTAACTCTGGTAATTTTAGTACTATTTATTGTCATTGTTGTGTGGGCATATAGTAAGCGTAGTAAAACACGTTTTAAAGACGCCGCTAATGTCATCTTTGAAGATGAGAAAAAACATAATGATACAATCTCTAACGAGGAAAAGGGGTCTGAGAAATGACTAGCTTTTGGAGTATATGGGTTATTGTATTAACCCTTGCATGCTTATTTATCATTTTTGGATTACTAGTGTGGAATTTAACAAACTACACTGGTGTTAAAGAAGGTGAAAGCTGCGGGCACGAATTTGATGGTATTGAAGAACTAAATAATCCACTACCTAAGTGGTGGACTTACATGTTCTTTGCAACATTTGTATGGTCAGTTTATTACTTAGCAGCATATCCTGGCCTAGGTAACTGGGAAGGTATTGCTAAGTGGAGCAGTTCTAACCAGGGTATAACCTCTTTAGCTGAATCTAAAAAAGCAGTTGAAGAAGCTAAAGCGAATGGCGAATTTGTAAAGCTTGATGCGGAATATCGCGCTGCAGATGAGCGTTTTGGTCCTATTTTTGCGGCTTATGCTCAGCAAGATATTGAAACACTTGTTACTGATGAAAAAGCACTGGAAATTGGTCAGCGTTTATTTGCTCAAAACTGTTCACAGTGTCATGGTTCTGATGCTCGTGGTGGTCAAGGCTTCCCTAACCTAACTGATAAAGATTGGTTATATGGCGGCACGCCAGATAAAATCAAAGAAACACTTTTATATGGTCGTATTGCTGCAATGCCACCTTGGGGTGCTGCATTGGGTGAGCAAGGCGTTAAAGAAATGACTGCTCATGTACTAAGCTTATCAGGTCGTACCGTTAACCAGAAAGATGCAGCAGCAGGCGCAGCTAAGTTTGCAATGTGTGCCGCGTGTCATGGTGCTGATGGTAAAGGTTCAGTTGCACATAACTTACCGTTTGGTGCACCTAACTTAACTGATAACATCTGGCTGTATGGTGGTTCTCAACGTGCTGTTGAAGAAACACTTAATAACGGCCGTGCCGGTGTTATGCCTGCGTGGAAAGATATTTTAGGTGAAGAAAAAATCCACCTATTAACTGCATACGTTTATAGTTTATCGCAAGATAAATAATTAAAATGTTAATGGGTTGTTTATATTTTAATGTTTTAATTCAATAGATTAATTAAGATCAAAAAAGCCTCCATCTGGAGGCTTTTTTTTAGTCTTTTCAATTTAAATCCTATAAAATGCCCTTATCGCAAAACAAATTAAGTGTATTTATGACCTCTACTCCTTGGTATAAAAATTTCTGGCCGTGGTTTTTAATCTTTTTTCCGCTAGTTGCCATCATTGGCTGTATTTCCCTCTTTATAACTGCGATCGGCAATGGCCCTGATATGGTGGTTGATGATTACTATAAAAAAGGCAAAGCAATTAATTTAGAATTGAGCAAATTTGATAAAGCCAAAGCGTTATATTTACATGGGGAATTAAACGTCGAAACAGACAAAGTAAGCTTTAAATTCAATAAAGGGGATACCAGTAATATCCATTCTTTAAAGCTATCGTTTTACCACCGTACAATCCAGGCCCATGATTTTAGTACTCATTTAACCCCTAATGCAAATGGTGAATTTACAGCAATTATTGATCCATATAGTGATGGTACTTATACTGTATTTATTGAGCCAATAGACGGTAGTTGGAAGTTAAAAGAAAACATCACTTTGCCAAGTAAGCAAAGTATTACCATAAGTCCTGAATATAAGTAGTAAAGCTATCATGTCTAATAACTGCTTTCATTGCCTTGAAAGTGTACCATCTGGTTTTAGCGCGACTGTTGTTATAGACGCAAGCGCGCAACCGATGTGTTGCATTGGCTGTCAAACCGTTGCCGAGACAATTGTTGCTCAAGGTATGACAGATTATTATAAATTCAGAACCGTACGCGCTGGTAAAGTAGAACAGCTAGTACCAGAGCAATTAGCATTTATTAGCAGTTACGATAATCCAGATATTCAAGACGAGTTTATTTCTCAAACCAACGACATCAGTGAAGTGTTATTGACCGTTGAAGGGATCACTTGTGCCGCCTGTGCATGGTTGATTGAAAGGCAGCTGTTAAATATACCCGCAATCAAACGCGTTGACGTAAATACATCAACAAACCGTGCGATGATCCAATGGCATAAAGATCAGACACCACTAAGCGACATTATCAAATCGTTATTAGAAATTGGCTACAAGGCCTACCCGTTTCAAGTCGATATTGAAGCAAGTCAAAAGCAGCTAGTTGCCAAATCGTACATTCGCAGGCTCGGCGTAGCAGGCTTAATGACAATGCAAGTGATGATGTTTGCTTTCGCCATGTACTTTGGCATGTTTTCTGGCATGGAAGAAAGCTTTGAACAGTATTTTCGATGGATCAGCTTAATACTCGCTTCACCGGTTATTTTATACAGTGCTATGCCCTTTTTAACCAATGCAATTAATGGCTTAAAAGCCAAGCAGTTAAACATGGATCTTCCTGTATCCCTGGCTATTTTTGGCGCATATGGCGCAAGTAGTTACGCCACAGTGATGGCCGTGGGCGAAGTGTATTTTGAATCAATTTGTATGTTCACCTTCTTATTATTGCTAGGTAAATATTTAGAGTTTAGGGCTCGACTGAAAGCCAGTGAGTTTACTGCTAACTTACAAAAGTTATTACCACTTACAGCCCGTACTTTGGATGAAAACGGCCACGAACATATTATTGCAGCTAAAAAATTAAAACTCGGTGACCGAGTCTTAATTAAAGCCGGAGAAACAATTCCTGCAGATGGTGTTATTTGCTCTGGCAGCACCACCGTTGATGAAGCAATGATGACAGGTGAGCATTTACCAGTTAGTAAGTACATTGATCATCAAGTTTTTGCCGGTACCGTGAATCATGATGGTGTAATTGAAATCCTTATCAATAAAATTGGTCAAAATACTCTTTTAAACCAAATAATTAAATTGCAGCACAGTGCGCTTGCCACCCGTCCTAAACTGGTGGAAATCACCGACAAAGTGGCACAGTGGTTTGTTGCCTGCTTGCTGGTATTTGCCTCACTTACCGCCATCGGCTGGTATCAAGTTGACCCTGAACATGCCTTTTGGATCACCATTGCGGTCCTTGTTGCAACTTGCCCATGTGCGCTAAGTTTAGCAATTCCAACCGCCTTAACCTGCGCGGTGGCTACCTTAACCCGCAAAGGAATACTCATTAAGCAGTCTCATGTGCTAGAAACACTACCACAATTAACGCGCGTTGCTTTTGATAAAACAGGCACGTTAACACAGGGGCGTTTTAGCCTAGATGCTGTGGACTTATTAGCAAATTCTTTATCTAAAAAACAGATTTTGGCTCTTGCAGCACAACTTGAAAGTTACTCCGAACACCCTATTGCGACTGCATTTAATGAGTTCACACCCACACAGCGCGACTTAACGAATATTAAAATTCATCCTGGCTGTGGCATCACCGGTGAAGATGACAATCATAACTATGCAATTGGTAAAAGTGGTTGGTTCAACAGTAAAAAAAGTAATGCTCAAGCAACGTTCTACATTGATCAACAACCGGTTGCTAATTTTTACTTTGTAGATGAAGTAAAAAGTAATGCTGCAAACTTAATTACCTCTTTACAACAGCAAGGCTTAACCTGCCACATGCTAACTGGGGACGCCTCAAATGCAGGGCAACAAATTGCTAAGAAGCTCAAACTTGATAGCTTTAAAGTAGGCTGTCTACCAGAGGATAAACAAAGCGAAGTGAAGCTGTGGTCAAGCCAAGGTGAAATTGTTGCCATGGTAGGAGATGGTGTCAACGACAGTCCAGTGTTTAATAGCGCGCATTTATCTATCGCAATGGAAACCGGCGCTGATATTTCCAAAAACACCGCCGATGTGGTATTACTCAATAGTGATTTAGCCGCTATAGAGCATTTATTGACGGTATCGAAAAAAACACGCCGAATAATAAAGCAAAATTTAGCGCTTTCATTGCTCTATAATGGTTCAATCTTACCGCTTGCGGCATTAGGCCTAGTTGCACCTTGGATGGCTGTGATTGGGATGTCTGCCAGTTCCATCATTGTGATCAGTAACTCACTAAGGTTATTAAAATTATGAGTATAATTTATATTCTAGTTCCAATTGCTATTTTATTTGTACTGATCGCGATTGGAGTGTTTTTTTGGGCCGTTCGCGGTGAACAATTTTCAGATTTAAACAAACAAGGTCATAGCATTTTGTTTGAAGATGATAAAGAGCAGCACAAAAAAAGTAATGATTGACCCCTTATTTGTCAGCGCTTTTATCATGGGCCTTATTGGCAGCGGACATTGCATAGCAATGTGTGGTGGTATTGCCAGCTCCTTACAATTAGCCACAGATAAAACCCGACCATTGCAGTACTCCATTGCGTATAACATCGGTCGTGCCGGCAGTTATATGCTCGCAGGGGCGCTCGTTGCTGGGATCAGCAGCCATTTTGCCACCCAAAGTCATTGGTTCGCGTTAATTTTAGCGTTTTTAAGTGGCCTGTTTATGATTTTGGTTGGCTTGTATATCATGCGGTTAGGCGCAAGCTTACAATGGCTGGAATCGCTAGGGAAAACCTTGGTGTGGCAGCACTTGGTAAAACTAAATCGTTTTATAATGCCAATCAACTCATTACCTAAAGCAATGGCTTATGGCGCATTATGGGGTTGGTTACCCTGTGGTTTAGTTTATTCAGCGCTAACCTGGGCGATGACCAGCAACACAGCCCTTGATGGCGCTCTAGTCATGCTATTTTTCGCGCTTGGTACGTTTCCCGCGATGTTAAGTATCGGCATGGGCGCACAAGTATTACATAAAGTATTAAATCACCCATGGGCACGAATAGCACTGGGCAGTGTACTTATTTGGTACGGGATTTATTTACTTATCATTGCAACTGACAAGATGCTGCATTAATCTTAATAAATTAATGTGACAACATTTAATGGACTGAACTAATGGATATATATCAAAACAAAGCCAAAAATAATTGCACAATCAGCTGCAATGACTGCAGCATAAGTCAACTGTGCTTACCTTTTACCCTCAATGGGCAAGAAATGGATAAACTTGATGAAATCATTGAGCGTAAAAAACCATTACACAAAGGTGATTTTCTTTTTGAATCAGGAGCGCCACTGAACGCTATTTTTGCTGTTCGTTCTGGTTCATTTAAGTCCTACACCCTTTCAGAGCAAGGTGACGAACAAATTACTGGCTTTCACCTCGCAGGAGATTTAATCGGCTTTGATGCAATAAATAAAATGGCACACCAAAGCTTTTCTCAAGCGCTCGAAACCTCAATGGTATGCGAAATTCCATTTGAAACACTCGATGATCTAGCGGGTAAATTACCAAAACTACGCCAGCAGATTATGCGCCTGATGAGCAGTGAAATTAACTACGACCAAGAAATGTTTTTGTCACTGAATAAAAAATCAGCCGAAGAGCGCTTAGCTAGTTTTATCTACAACTTGTCAAATCGCTTTGGCGAACGCGGGTTTTCTCGTAAAGAGTTTCGCTTTACCATGACCCGGGGTGAAATTGGTAATTACCTTGGTTTAACCGTTGAAACGATTAGTCGTTTACTGAGTCGTTTTCAAAAAGCTGCTTTAATAAAAGTGGAAGGTAAATTTATCACTATTCTAGATAGTGATGGGTTATCCGCAGCTGCAGCAATCCACCCAAAATAAACTTGATCTAGCGCAACAAGTTGTTAGCTGTTACTTTAACTACTCACGTTATACGTTACACTCTAGCTATAAAGTAGTTAAAGGAGCAGCTTATGAACACCATCAAACAAATACTCGCCATTATTGATCCAACCGCTGAGTCTCAGCATGGTTTATCTCGCTCTATCGAATTAGCCAAAAAGTCCGGTGCCAGTATCACCGCTTTTATGAGCATTTATGATTTTTCCTATGAGATGACGACCATGCTCTCTGGCGATGAGCGCGAGGCAATGCGCAATGCCGTCGTTAAAGACCGTCAGTTATGGCTGGATGAAATTTTGCAACACTACCCAGACGTCGATATTAAAAGCCAAGTGGTTTGGCATAATCGCACTTATGAAGCGATCATCGATACGGTAATAGACCAACAGTTTGATTTGGTTGTAAAAGGAACTCACCAGCACGATACACTTAAGTCAGTAATTTTTACTCCAACCGATTGGCATTTAATTCGTAAATGCCCAGCTCCGGTATTATTGGTAAAAGAGCACGCTTGGCCTTCGCAGGGTAATATTTTAGCTGCTGTTAACGCTGTAAGTGAAAACCAACAGCACCTTGATTTAAACCATCGTATTATTCAAGATGCGCAGTTTTTATGTGAACTGGCTAACGCAAGCCTTAGTATCGTTAACGCCTATCCTGCGACACCGGTAAACATTGCAATTGAAATCCCTGAGTTTAACCCCAGTATTTATAACGAGTCGGTTAAAAAACACCATATAGAATCGACCCATGAGTTAGCAGCTAGTCATCAAATCGCCCAGCAAAACTGTGTCATAGAAGAAGGTTTACCAGAGGACGTGATCCCTGATGTAGCAAAGCGCCTTAATAGTGAATTAGTGGTGATTGGTACGGTTGGCCGCACTGGATTAAGTGCAGCCTTAGTAGGTAACACCGCAGAGCATGTCATTGACAGCCTTGATTGTGACGTATTAGCCTTAAAACCCGACGGCTATGTGAGCCCGCTGGCAAAAGATTAAATAAATTTTGTTGATTGAAACTTTAGGCATATAATACGCCCCTTTATTTTACCCATAGTTCTAAAGGGGGCGTAATGTCGCATTCTGTTCAAGCCAAAGCTCAACATAGCTTATCTAAGTTACAAAAACGCTTACGTCGTCAAACCGGTCAAGCGGTGATGGACTTCAATATGATTGAAGAAGGCGACCGTATCATGGTGTGCCTCTCTGGTGGAAAAGACAGTTATACTCTACTTGACATGCTGCAGCATTTACAGCGTGTTGCACCTATTAAATTTGATTTGTTTGTTGTTAACCTTGATCAAAAGCAACCTGGCTTTCCTGAACATGTATTGCCAGCATATTTAGACACTCAGAATATTGAATACAAAATTGTTGAAGAAGACACCTACAGTATAGTGACTGATATTATTCCTGAAGGTAAAACAACCTGTTCGCTATGCTCACGCTTACGTCGCGGCATTTTATACCGTACCGCAAATGAAATGGGAGCCACTAAAATCGCCTTAGGTCATCATCGCGACGATATGATCGAAACCCTATTCTTAAATATGTTTTATGGTGGCAAACTGAAAAGCATGCCAGCTAAATTAATGAGCGATAACGGCGAGCACATGGTAATTCGTCCATTAGCCTACTGTAAAGAAACAGATATTGAACAATATGCTATCAGCCAAGCATACCCTATCATTCCATGTAATCTGTGTGGCTCACAAGAAAATCTGCAACGCAAACATACAAAAGCGATGCTTGCACAGTGGGATATTGAGCACCCTGGTCGTATTGAGAGTATTTTTACTGCAATGCAAAATGTTGTGCCTTCGCATCTAGCAGATAATGAGTTATTTGATTTCACCAACTTAAAAACCGGTGAAGTAATTGATGGCGGCGATATTGCGCTTGATAAACCAGACATACCAAAACAACCTGTACTTAACGATGATGAAACAGCTGATGTTGTGACAATTAATTTAAGTTAACAAATTAACTTAAAGAATAACAATGCCGCGTATATCGCGGCATTTTTGTTTTCCGTTGATAAAGTCAGTTACGGCATATCCATCAACGCTTGGCTTTGCTCATCGACCTTAACTTGATAGTTTTCATGCCTTAAACCAAGTAACTGTGGTAACGTTGCAGCAATACAAATTGACGATAATGTTCCCACAACAATTCCTACAAATAGTGCGATAGAAAACCCCTGTAACGGCGCACCAGCCAATAACCACACACTCGCCACTGTTGCAAGAGTAGTGCCTGAGGTGATCAAAGTACGGGTCAAAGTGCTCTTAATTGATTCATTGATCACCGTATTCACGCTAGCTTGTTGTGTTGTGGAATCTAAGCGCAGTAGCTCGCGTACCCTGTCACCGACAATAATTGAATCATTTAATGAATAACCAATGATTGCCAGTAAACTCGCTAACACGGTTAAGTTAAAATCAAGCTGTAACCATGCAAATAAACCAACTACCACCACCACGTCATGCATTAAAGCCACAACCGATCCCAACGCTAAACGCCACTCAAAGCGTAGCGCTAAATAAATCATCACGGCAACCATTGCCGCAAATAATGCCAAACAGCCTTGTTCAAATAATTCATCGCCAACTTGTGAGCCTAAGTAAGAAGATGACAACACTTCAGCACCCAATGTCTCATCTTGCGTAAGCGTTGCTAACCAAGGCGATGTACTGGCTTGCTCAGCCTCTCTTAACTGAAAGTGCTGGCTAGATTGAGCGCTTAAGGTAAAGTCATCATGGTGATAATAACTAATTTTCTTCGCCAGCTCAGCCTCACTAATTGGCACTGCAGTGGTAAACTCAGTTAAATAGCCACCAGTAAAATCAAGGCCGAAATTCAATCCTTTTGTAGCAACCCCTATTACAGAGAGCAGCACTAGTAGGATAGATAAAACCAACCCCGATAAACGTAAGCGGGTTGTGGTGCTCATTTTTTCATTTGAATTACTCATGCGCGAGCTCCTCGCTTATTTGCCAATTTTAAATACAAAGTCTGACTCAACGCCTTAGAAACATACACCCCGGTAAATACGCTAGTTATTAGCCCTAACGCCAGCGTAATTGCAAAGCCTTTGATTGGCCCATAGCCAATACCATATAAAATAATTGCCGTGATCATAGTGGTAATATTAGCATCAAAAATTGTCGCAAATGCTTGTTGGTAGCCCTGCTCTATCGCTTGATATGGTGCTCGGCCTTTACGGCGCTCTTCTTTGATCCGCTCAAAAATAATAACATTAGTATCAACAGCCATACCGATTGTCAGTACCAGCCCGGCTATGCCCGGTAAAGTTAGCACCACGCCAGGCAGCAGTGACATTAATCCTACTAAAGCTGTTAAATTCAATAATAAGGCAATATTTGCCACCAGCCCTAAACGGCGATACCACAGCGCCATAAAGGCTAATGTAATACCCATTCCCAACATTAAGGCCGCGAGCCCATTATGTATGTTATCTGCTCCCAAGCTTGGCCCAATGGTTTGTTCTTGTACGATTGTCACCGGCGCAGTTAATGAACCTGCACGTAATAGCAATGCTAAATCCTGCGCCGCTTGTGGGCTTTGCATATTAGTAATACTAAATTGGCTACTCAAATGTTGAGCTATATTGGCTACATTAATCACTTCACTTTTTTTAACTACTTCACCTTTGGTATTTTTATAATATTCAGAATACACCGTTGCCATTGGTTTACCGATATTACGTTTTGAAAATGCCGACATCGCCTCGCCACCTTGGCTATCAAGGCTAAGTTGCACTAGCGGCTTGCCCCATTCATCGCGCCCTGCATGGGCATTATTGATGTGCTGTCCTGAAAAAATAGCAATTGGGTCTAAATTGATCGAGCCACCATTTTGCAGGTTAAAGGTTTTTCCGCCGATTTCTTTAAGCTGATAAAAATCAAGCGACGCTGTTGCACCTATAATACGTTTTGCTTCACTTGGATCTTGTACACCGGGTAACTCAATACGAATACGTTGTTTACCTTGGCGCTGGGTAACTGCTTCAGTAATGCCTAATTCTTCAATACGGCCTCTTAAAGTGGTTAAGGTTTGACTCATTACTTCTTTATCAAACGCATTACTACCTTGTTCACTAAAACTAAATGCCACCGTTGTTAAATTACCTTGTGAATGCGCAGTTGCCATTAAACGCTCAAAACGCTTTAGTACATTCGCCTGTACTGCGGCTAAGTCACTTTTAGCAGCAGGCAACGCATGTAATTCAAAACCATGGGCATTTTTTTGTACACGAACACCTCTGGCTTTTTCATCACGAATAATTGTTTTAGTTTGTTCATACGCACTATCAAGTTGCTCTTGTTGCGCTTTCACTAAATCAACATCTAATACAAATAACACACCACCATTAAGATCAAGACCTAATTTTATAGGTGCTAATCCTAAGCTTTGTAACCAATCGGGACTTGTTTGATGCGTGACTATTTTTGCATTCAACTGCGTAAATTCACTTTTTAACGCTTGTTGCGCTGCGGCACTTTTGGTTGGCTCTTGTAGTAACACATTTAATGAAAGGCTGTTTTGCGCCACTTGAATTGATTGCTCAACCAGAAACCCATGTTGATTTAAAAAATCAATAACAGATTTTTGCGAAGGAGTATTCGCTAGTAACTGCTGTGAATGTTGCTGGCTCTGCGTTGTACTCAGATGCAGCCACGATTTTGCTGGATATAAATTTGGTAAGGCACTGATAGCTAATAATACCAGCGCCAAAAACATCGCCATATAGCTTATTTTAAAACGCTGTAGCTGCGGTTTTTTTGATGAATTTTTTAACATATTGCTTCCTTTAAACCAATGCAAGCATCGGTTTCTCGCCTCATAGGCGCAGTAATTTATTTGCTTTAGTTGAATGACTAAAACATCGAAAAAATTAGTAGGAAGAGTTAACTGAAGTAAGTAAGTACTGCACGGTATTGTAAGTTGGCGTCTTTCCAACCACTAATCCGTGATTTTTTACCTTCGTAGGCTACAAACCAAGGTAATGTTATTGGCGGTTCAAGGGGTTGTAAGTAAAGTTGGCGCGCAAGGCTAGGTACAAAAAACTCAAATATTGCCACATAACTTGGCTCAACTTGGCTTTGATACAGAAATAACGATGAATTACTCGCTGAAAAGCGTGGCTGTAAAGACTCAAACCCCGCGCCTTCTGTTTGTTGATCAGCCGCCGTAATTGGTATCTTCTTGGTAAAAGGGGTGCTATCTGATACTGAAGTATCAAATACCTTAACCTCTAAAACACTCAAATCAGATAACATCGCCGACTGAAAAAAAGCGGTAGGCTGGCTCACATTAGTCTCAGCGTTGCTCACAGCATTAGCCTGCACACTAAAAAGTGCAGTAAACAGCAGTAATACAGTAAGGACTAAGCGAAAACGGATCATTTTATTATCTAAATAGTAAGCTGGTATTATAAATGGGGAGTAATTGCCCTATTTCAATAGCTAATTTGCAATTGAACAAAAAAAACCGCAAGTAAAACTACTTACGGCCAAAAATCACAGTCGATAATTAAGCGACTTCAAGTGAGGACATGTCAATGACATAACGATGAGACAAGTCACCTTCTTTTAAGCGTTCAAAAGCCTGATTAATGTCTGCCATATTGATCATCTCTACTTCCGGTAAAATATTATGCAGCGCACAGAAATTAAGAATTTCTTGAGTTTGTGCAATACCACCAATCAAAGAGCCAGCCACGCGGCGACGCCCCAATAATAATGGCACCGAGTTTGATTCAGCCATCTCACCCACTTGTCCGACTAATACTTGAGTACCATCAATATCTAATAGGGGCATATAAGGGGTAAAGTCATGCTTAACTGGAATAGTATTAATGATCACATCAAACTGATTAGCGTATGCTTTCATGGCTTGTTCGTCTTTAGATACCAGTAAACCTTCAGCGCCATATTCCAACGCTTGCTGTTTTTTATCATCTGATCGACTAATAGCTGTCACATGGGCACCCATTGCCGCAGCGATTTTAATTGCCATATGACCTAACCCACCTAAGCCAATAACGCCAACTCGGCTACCAGGCCCGACATTAAAAGTACGTAGCGGCGAATACGTGGTAATACCCGCGCATAAAATTGGCGCACACTTAGCAAGATCAAGTGATTCTGGAACGTTTAAAACAAACTCTTCGCGCACTACAATGTGTTTGGCGTAGCCACCTTTGGTTGATTCACCAGTGATACGATCTTTTCCTGAATAAGTTCCGACCATGCCTTCGCGACAAAATTGCTCTTCGCCTTTGTGGCATTGGTCACACTCAAGGCAGCTATCAACCATACAACCAACTGCTACATTATCGCCAACTTTGTATTTAGTCACTTTGCTGCCAACCTCAGTGACACGACCTACAATCTCATGTCCTGGTAAAATTGGGTAACTGGTGCCACCCCAATCATTATTTACGGTATGAAGATCTGAATGGCACACCCCGCAATATAAGATTTCAATCGCAACATCTTCATCGCGCAAATCGCGTCTTTCAAAATGAAATGGCTCTAATGGCGTATTAGCTTGATGTGCTGCGTATCCGATAGTTTTCATCTGCTTTCCCTTCTATGTTAAAAACTGAGTTTAATTAACCACTCTAAAACATTGTCTTAAGCTGCCTAAACTGTACTATGTGCTGTTAGTAGTATAGCCCTAGATACAAACTGTTAAAGTTTATACTCTAGGTTACTAGAAAAAGTTTAATGCAGACTTAATAGAGTTAGAGAAAATATGCGCGGAATGGGTAAACAAGAAGCAATAAAACATCATGATGCGATGAATTTAAAGCAAAGCATTGTCACCTTGTGGCCTTACTTGGTTGCTTTTAAAGGCCGTGTAACACTTGCAACACTGGCATTGATCGCCGCAAAAGGTGCCACTTTATTGATGCCATGGGCGCTGAAAGAAATAATCGACAGTGTTGATCCAAGTTTACAAAATATAGTCATCGTACCCATAGCTTTACTGTTACTGTATGGCGGACTACGTTTTGCGAGTGTGTTTTTTGGTGAAGTACGTGATGCGTTGTTTGGTCGTGTAACTGAACATGCTATGCGCCATATTGGCCTAAAAGTATTTAATCACCTACACAGCCTTGAGTTGTCGTTTCATCTTGATAGGCAAACTGGCGGCATTAGCCGTGATATAGAGCGTGGCACCAGTGGCTTAAGCTTCTTAATGCGCTTTTTAATGTTCAATATTGTCCCAACTTTATTTGAAATAGCCGTAGTTGCGATTATTTTTGCAACTTTATTTTCGCCGTGGTTTGCCGTAGTTACCCTGCTTGCAGTGGCTTTATATATTACCTTCACGGTTGTTGTAACACAGTGGCGCAACCGCTTTATTCGCGAAGCAAACCAAGCCGATAATAATAGTAACAGCCGTGCTATTGACAGCTTACTTAATTATGAAACCGTTAAATATTTTAATAATGAAAAGCATGAAGCACAAACATATGATGGCTTTTTAGCTAGTTGGGAGCAAGCCCGGCTTAAAAACCGCTTATCGTTGCTTGCCCTTAATTCAGGTCAAGCCTTGATCATAGCAGCAGCGATCACCGCTTTAATGTGGCTTGCTAGTATTGAAGTGGTTAAAGGCACACTCTCTATTGGTGAGTTGGTAATGATCAACGCCTATATGATCCAATTATTTTTACCGCTCAATTTTTTAGGCTTTGTTTATCGAGAAATTCGCCGCGCTTTAACCGACCTTGAAAATATGCTCGGACTATTAACCCGTAAACCACTCATTTCAGATAAAGCAAATGCACAACAGCTCAATATACAACACGCTGATATAGAATTTAAAAACGTTAACTTTGGCTACCATCCATCAAGACCTATCATTAAGCAGCTTAGTTTTTCTATTAAAGCAGGCAGCAAAGTCGCGGTGGTGGGCGCCAGCGGTGCAGGAAAAAGCACCCTAGCCCGTTTACTGTATCGCTTTTATGATATTGACAGCGGTGAAATACATATTGATGGTCAACAACTTACTAGCGTCACACTCAACAGCTTGCGACAAGCGATTGCCATTGTGCCACAAGATACTGTGTTATTTAATACCAGCATTCGCGACAACATTGCTTATGGCCGTCCAGATGCTACAGCACAAGACATTGATAATGCTATCAATATGGCGCATTTACGCAGCTTTATTGATAGTTTAGATAAAGGTGATCAAACCCTCGTTGGTGAACGAGGTTTAAAAGTTTCAGGCGGTGAAAAACAACGCATTGCCATAGCCCGAGCCATTTTAAAACGCTCCCCTATTATCATTTTTGACGAAGCAACATCAGCGCTAGACTCTCATTCCGAGCAAGCAATATTAAAAGCCATGTCTGCACTAGCCTCTAATCATACCAGTTTAGTTATTGCCCATCGCTTATCAACAATAACAGATGCAGATACGATTATTGTGCTCAAAGAGGGCCAGTTGATCGAGCAAGGCAAACATGATGAGTTACTTAAATTCAATGGTGAATATGCGCGCATGTGGGAACTTCAACAAAAAACAGCATAAACATGGAGACTCATCTTCGGCGCGGGATACACACTGTATGCCGCGTAGTTTGTTGTTTCACCTAACTGAGAAGTAATTCACCTCAAAAGTTTGTCTGTTTTTAGGTTATCAATAACAATCTGAGTTAGAAAACGTGCAATAAAAATAATTAAATTACATTCAGGGGAAGTCCAATGAAAAAAACACTTATTGCAGCAACACTTGCTGCCACATTTCTGACCGGCTGTTCAGAGCCTAAAACAACACAAGCGCAACAGCCTAGTACCGAAACCCAGACAGCAAAAGCTGAATTAGGTGGCTTTGGGGTAGATTTAACAGCCCGCAATGAAGCCATAAAACCAGGTGATGACTTTTTCATGTACGCCAGTGGCACATGGTATGACAACTACGTTATGCCTGCCGATAAAACTCGCTACGGTGCATTTGCAGGATTGGCAGAACGTAGCGAAGAGCGTGTTAAGGCAATTATTGAAGAGATCGCAGCCCGTAAAGATTTAAATACTGAAGAAAAGTTAGTTGCCGATTTCTATAACGCGTATATGGATACCGATACCCTTAATAAGCTTGGTGTGTCGCCAATTAAACCACTACTAACGGAAATTAGTAACGTTTCATCAACCGATGATCTAACCAAATTATTTGGCCAATCGTGGTTAACGGGCGTTAACTCGCCTATTGGTGGTGGCATGTGGTTTAACCGCTTAGACCCAAATAAATATGAAATGTCATTAGGCGCTGGCGGCTTAGGTTTACCAGATCGTTCTTACTACCTTGAAGATTCTGAACGTTTTGTTAAAACTCGTACTGCTTATGTAGCCCATATCGCCGACATGCTTAAATTTGCAGGTGTTGACAATACAACTGAACGTGCTGAGGCAATTTTAGCCCTTGAAACCAAAATAGCACAAGGCCACTGGCCACGAGAAAAACGTCGTAACCGCGACCTTACCCTAAATCAAATCGAACGCAGCGAGCTGAGCTCTAGCTACCCTGATTTTAATTGGGATCTGTATTTTGAACAAACAGGATACCAAGTACCACAGTTAAATGTATCGCAACCAGAGCCGATCAAAGCCATGATTGCATTGATCAATCAAGAAGATGTTACTGTATGGAAAGATTACTTAACCTATCACGCACTAAGCTCTAATGCAGAGCTACTGTCTGAAGATGTATTCAATACTAACTTCGCATTTTACGGAAAAGAGCTAAATGGCCAGCAAGAGCCTCGCCCACGCTGGAAACGCGCTATCAGCCAAATGTCGAGCACTGATTCATTAGGTTTTGCCATTGGTAAAGTGTATGTAGCACGCTACTTCCCTGAATCATCAAAACAACAAATGTCAGCATTGGTAGAAAACCTGCGAACGGCTCTGGGCGAACGTATTGACAACCTAGACTGGATGGGCGCAGAAACGAAAGTGAATGCCCGCGCTAAACTCGCTGCGTTTGTGCCTAAAATTGGCTATCCCGATGTATGGCAATCATTTGATGGTTTAAGCATAAGTAGCAATGATTTGATGGGCAACATCAAAAATACCCGCGAGTTTTTCCGAGCTGAAAGCGCTGCAAAAGAATTGCAAAAAACCGACCGTAACCGCTGGGGCATGACACCACAACGTGTTAACGCTTACTACAACAGTTCGTTTAACGAAATTGTATTCCCTGCAGCAATTCTACAACCACCATTTTTCGATCCTAATGCCGATCCGGCAGTAAACTATGGTGGCATTGGTGCCGTGATTGGTCATGAAATGGGCCATGGCTTTGACGATCAAGGCTCTAAATCAGATGCTAACGGCGTACAACGTAACTGGTGGACGGATGCCGATCGTGCTGCATTTGATGCCAAAGCCGACCAACTTGCTGCACAATACAGTCAATACGAGCCAATCCCTGGTAACTTCGTTAATGGTCGTAATAGCTTAGGTGAAAACATCGGTGACGTGGGTGGGTTAGCAATGGCTTATCACGCTTACAAACTCAGCCTAAACGGTAAAGAAGCGCCTATTATTGACGGCCTTACGGGCGATCAACGGTTCTTCCTAGCCTGGGCACAAGTATGGAAAGAAAAACGCACTGAGCAAAGCATGTTAAACCAGCTTCGTGGTGGCACACATGCACCCGGTCGCTTTAGAGCACAAGCACCACGTAACCACGATGCTTGGTACAAAGCATTCAATGTACAACCGGGTGATGCCTTGTATTTACCAGAAGATCAACGCGTACGTATTTGGTAATAACCCGATACATTTCGATTGAAAATATAACCCGCAACTGCGGGTTATATTTTTTGTGCTGCTTGCTCACTCAAAGCAACTTTAATTCCCACTGAATTCTGTATTTCCAAGCGAGTTGGGTATAGAATACGGCACTACAAAATTTATACTTTTAAAAACATATTTAAGGCGAAACGCAGATGGGAAGAGCTTACCAAAACAAAAAAGATTCAATGGCTAAGACTGCGGGTGCTAAAACTAAAGTTTACTCAAAGTACGGTAAAGAAATTTATATTTGCGCAAAAAATGGTGGTATTGATCCCGATGGCAACCTATCGCTACGTCGTTTAATTGAACGCGCTAAAAAAGATCAAGTACCAGCACACGTAATTGACCGCGCAATTGATAAAGCCAAAGGCGGCGGCGGTGAAGACTACTCAGCAACTCGTTACGAAGGCTATGGCCCTGGTAACTGCATGATCATTGTTGATTGCTTAACTGACAACAACAAACGTACCTTTGCTGATGTACGTGTATGTTTTACTAAAGCAAACGCTAAAATTGGTGCACAAAACTCGGTATCTCACCTATTTGATCATTTGGCTATTTTTGTATTTGATGGCGATGATGACGAAGCCGTGCTTGAAGCACTAATGATGGCTGACGTTGATGTTACTGACGTAGAAGTTGAAGCCGGCAAAGTCACTGTTTTTGCTCCGCATACTGAGTACAACAACACCCGTACCGCACTTGAAGAAATGGGCGTTACTGAGTTTGATGAAGATTTGATCTCTTTTGTGCCGCAAGTTGAAGCACCAATTGCAGGCGAAGACGTAGAAGTAATGGAACGCTTTTTAGCGATGCTTGAAGATTGTGACGACGTACAAAACGTGTATCACAACGCACAATTTTAATTTTATTGACTAAAATTATGACTAAGGCCAACTTGATTGGCCTTTTTATTTTCTTATTGTTAAACCCCTAAATAAATGGATTTGTATTTTGAATACCGTTGAACAGCTTCGTAGTGGTAAATTAGCTGGCACTAAACGTTTACAGCTAGTTGAAGAGCTAACCACATTCCCAGACGAAATTTTTACCCTTGCAGATACCCTCGAAGTACTCGATTTATCAAATAATAACTTATCTGATTTGCCCGACGAATTTGCTAGTTTAACTAAATTAAAGCGGGTGTTTTTATCATTCAATCAGTTCCAGCATATTCCTGCTGTATTGGCAAAATGCCCTTCCCTTATTATGATTGCATTTAAAGGCAATAAAATCAGTGAATTTGCCGAGCATAGTTTGCCGCTTTCGACACAATGGTTAATTTTAACTGACAACCATATTGAACAATTGCCAGACTCTTTTGGTGAACTTACGCAACTGCGTAAACTTGCCCTTGCTGGTAATCGACTAACGACTTTGCCACACAGCATGCAGCAGTGCCAAGCGCTTGAACTCGTGCGTTTATCTGCGAATAACTTAACTGATGTTAATGACTGGCTGTTTGAATTACCAAAACTCAGTTGGCTGGCTTTTGCAGGCAATGACTTTAATAAAGCACAAAGTTTACAACAAGTTCAATTAGCAGCCATACAACTAAACGAGTTTTCACTTGTTGAAAAAATTGGTGAAGGTGCGTCAGGGATTATTCACTTAGCACAGTGGCAGCACAATAATGTGGCGTTAAAACTGTTTAAAGGCGCGATCACCAGTGATGGCTATCCACTTGATGAAGTAAACTGTTGCTTGCAAGCGGGCGAACATAAAAACCTAATAAACGTTCTCGCCTATATCGATAACCCAGAGCAACTTGGTCTGGTTATGGAGCTTATCAGCAAGGACTATCAAAACCTCGGCTTACCGCCGTCACTTGATACTTGCACCCGCGATACCTTTTTTGAGCATACACAGTTTACTGCTCACGCCATTAAACACATAGCTAAGCAAATGGTCAGCACCCTTGCCCACTTACATATCAACAACGTAAGTCATGGCGATGTATATGCGCACAACACCATGATAAACGATGAATACACAGTATTGTTTGGTGACTTTGGCGCAGCAACTAACTTAGACTCTCTGACCGACTATCAGCGCCAACAAATGCAGCGTATTGAAGTCAGAGCGATTGGCTGCTTAATTGATGATTTACTGAGCGTGTGTTCTGAAGTTACGAGCGATGCAACACAGCTAAGAAAACTTGCTCAACAATGTATGAATGCAGATATGAGCCAACGACCAACTCTTAAAGCACTAATAGAAAAACTATAACTTTTATGCGCGACTCTACCTCTGAGTCGTGCTTTACCGCCTTGCTTTGCTACATAGCTATAAAATAAAACTGAATATAAATAAGCCTTGGTCTACTTATATGGCTTTCGTGTCTGGTATGCTTTTATAATATCAGTAACTTTACTGAGCTTTGGTCAAACTAATTCACCCAAAGCTCAGTTGGTTAATAAAATAGCGTTAATCAAGCGTTATTGTAATGACTTCGTTGGCAAATTCGCTATACACCACAAGGTGTTTTTCAGAAATAGTCTCAAAATGAAAGTCTTTCATTGAATAACTTTCCCATGACACATCAGCTTTGATCAAATACTCTTTATCCGCTGATAGGGCCCACAGTTGCCCCGTAGATTGATTAGATGACGCATCACCTACATAAACCAATAAATAGCCTTGTTCACTCACAATAGGAGTTATTTTTTTAGTATTACTTCGTGCATAACTCGCAATTGTGCGCCATGTTTCATTATAAACTCTGATCGGTTGAGTGGTATTTAACCGTGATTGCAACTGCAATTCTGACTGCTCTGTACCAGCCTTACGTAAATATTTAAGCACGGCATATTTTATCGATGCTGTCTCAACAAAATCACCCGCTAGTAAAGTATCTAAGTCGCCGCCAATCCAATCAGGAGTTATTTGTCTTAACGCGGTTAAATCGAATGCAGTACTTGTCTCTACTTGTTCTCGTGTGAATTTAAACTGTTCAATGCCACTGTCTTGGTTTGTAAATAAGAACTGGTTATTACCATTTTGCCAAATAGTAGCATTGCGTACATTATTCAATGAAAACACAGCGTCATCGCGCGCACTTGGTATAACGTCCATTACATTTATAAGCAACTGCTCATCAGTACCAAAACCTAGACCAAATGTGATGTCATCATATTCAAAAAATGGTGTATGACTAAATGTACTGATCTGCTTACTCAATACAGTTCTCCCTCGGATCTGAGCATTTATGATCTGTATATACGATTTTGATGAAACCTCATTATTATCTTCAAGCGCTAGATAAAGGTCTTGATTATTTGCAATAAATTCACTTTTCAAAACCCCATCGTTGATTAGGTTAGATACTGCTTTCCATTTACCACTTTGCCAACTATAAACACCATCAGGAAAAGACGTTAACGCAAATAGTTTACCGCCTGAAATAGCTAGACTTGAAGCGTTAATATCATGGATTTTATAATTACCTAATTGGCCATTATCAAAAGAAGCAGAGTGTAATTTGTATTGCGTAGAGGCGCCTTCAGTAATAAACCAAACTTGCTCATCAAACCATAAATATTCAGATTCAATTAACCGCTCTTTGTCGGGGTTATCAAACAATAATTGCTTTTCTTGTTCACTAAACACCAAATACAATTTACGTTTTTCATACACCACAGTATAAGGACGGCAAGCTACTTTAAACTTAAGATTAGAGGAGTCATCAACTTCACAAATCTGTGGCCCGCCAAGCGCTGTAATTTCAGGCTCAATCATTGTAAGTGGTGGAACCGAGACTGGAGAGTCTTTTAACTGAATACTTTGCTCGCCATAACGAATAGTTACAGGGTATGAATAAGGGGTTGTTTGTGCAAAACTCGCCTGAGAAGATACACATTTAACAGCAAGGCTATAATTCAACGTTGTTGTATTGCTCAGCTGTGTGTCGCACGTGATACTTTCTGGTATAGCTAATAAGGTTGGTTGTACAAATGTTTTTGACGTTGCGCTCAGTTCAATAACCTTGTCTGCAGTAAGCTTCGCTTTGTTATCCATCCATGACACTTCAAGTCCTGCGGCAACACCATTGGCTGTTATTTTGAGCGTAAACGTTTGCTCTGAAATAGCAGGTGGCTTTGTGTCTTGACTGTCTCCAGAAGAGCCACCGCATCCACTTGCGGCTAAAATAGATAAGCTCACTAAAAATGATTTAAATTGCAAAATAGAATCCTTGTGTTTAATTAGTTTCAAAAAAGTCGCTAGTAATACATATTCCTTCAGTTATCAATTATTACTACTAGTACCTTTTTTAGCAATATATTTTTTGGTTATTATCTGTCCATACCAATACTCGATAAAATATGACTACTATCGAAAACACTAAATTGAAAGGATTCCCATATCGCGACTATTTTTGCTTTTTAAACGGAAACAGCTGCTGTTTTAACATCCCAGTTGGTACATAGTCCCCGACTACGCCATAAGCTTCTGGCCATTCTTGTTGGCCTTTTACGGCTGTGCCAAAAACATAATCTAACAATGAAAAGTGCGCAGCATAATTACGGTCAATGGCCGCTTTATCTGAAGAGTGATGCCAATGATGAAACTGTGGCGTAACCAATAAATATTTCAACCAACCAAATTTCACCCGTACATTGGCATGGTTAAATACCGCCTGAAAACCCACGATTATCACATATAAGCTGATCACTTGTTGCGAAAAACCCAGCACGAAAATAGGCGTAAGTACTAAACTGCGCGTCACTAAAATTTCTAAAATGTGCTGGCGAGAGCCTGCAAGCCAGTCCATTTCTTTTGCACTGTGATGAATACCATGAAAACGCCATAAATAAGGCACTTCATGATAAGCGCGGTGTACAAAGTACTGCATCAAATCAGCGACTAAAATAATTAACAGCACTTGCAATATAAAAGGTAATTGACTGATGTAGCCCTGCACAGTGCTTGACACTGCCCAACCAAAACCATAGTGCACAAAGTGATTAGTCACTAATAACACAAACCCAATAATCAAATGGTTAACAAAAAAGTGGTTTAGATCACCGCGCCATTCACTGCGTAATATCTTTTGTTCTTTGCGGTGCGGTAACAGCTTTTCAATGAGAATAAATATTAAGGTTGAACCCAATAAATCTAATATAAACCAGTCTAGGCCTATATAGGGTGTGTTATCAGCAAAATCATTCACCTCAACATTAGGGCCGCCAAACGCAATGGCCAGCACAATAAAAAACCACGCAGTTGCACCTAAACGTTTATTTTTGTTACGTACAAAGTTAAGTAATCCCAAACTACCGGCCACGATAAGCGCACCAAACATCAGTTGACGTAAAAATTCTACACTGTAGCTCTTTCTCAGTTCCGGTGTGGTTAAATATTCTGGAAAATGAAAGGCGAGCACGCCTAAACAAGACAGCATCGCTAAAAAGCAGCCGATATAACCGCTAATATTACCTTCACCTATTTGTAGGTGGTTAGTACGGAACAGGTGAGTTTTTAGAGTATTTTTCATTAGTAATTCCTTTTATACCAATCGTGTTAAGTTACTGACCATTTATAGCGACAGATAAATACAGTGATAACAAGGCGTAAATTTTGACATGTAGTTGTTCTACATGAAAATCATAACGCAGATAGCGCTTTATTTAGCTCGCTAGCATGGTTAAATATTTAAGTCGATTGGTATTAAAACAGCTCGCAGAATACCATATCTACAGCCCAGCGCTAGACACAAAAAAGCCGCGATAGTCGCGGCTTGGTTGGATAAAGCTAAATTTTTACGTAGTACTTATTACAAGTACTGACCTAACGCTTTAACTTGGTCTAACATACGGTTTGAGAAACCCCATTCGTTATCGTACCAAGCCATCACTTTAACTAGTTTGCCATCAGCTTTCGTTTGCGTAGAATCAAAGATTGACGACGCTGGGTTATGGTTAAAGTCAATAGAAACAAGCGGTAGCTCGTTGTATTGTAAAATATCTTTCATAGAACCAACAGATGCTGCTTTCATGATTTCATTGATTTCTGTAGCAGTTGTTTCACGCTTTGTAATAAACGTAAAATCAACCAATGATACGTTGATTGTAGGTACACGAACTGACATACCATCAAGTTTACCAGCAAGCTCAGGTAACACTAAACCAACCGCTTTAGCAGCACCAGTTTTAGTTGGGATCATTGACTGCGTTGCACTTCGCGCTCGATACAGATCAGGATGATAAACGTCTGACAAGTTTTGGTCATTAGTGTAAGCATGGATTGTCGTCATGCTACCTTGCTCAATACCGACTGTATCGTTAATTGCTTTGGCAATTGGTGCTAAACAGTTAGTTGTACATGAAGCATTAGAAATAATGTTGCTATCTGCAGTGATCACATCACTGTTTACACCGTGAACAACAGTTGCATCTAAATCAGTACCAGGGGCTGAAACGATTACTTTTTTCGCGCCCGCTGTAATATGTTTTGCAGCATCTTCACGCTTAGTGAAAAAACCCGTACATTCTAAAACGATATCAACGTTTAATGCTTTCCATGGTAGGTTAGCTGGATCGCGTTCTTGGGTAAGAGTAATAACGTCGTCGCCAATCAGCATGGTGTTATCAGCAAGCGTTACTTTATGAGAAAATTGCCCATGCACTGAATCATATTGTGTTAAATGTGCATTAACATTAGCGGGTGCTAAGTCGTTAATCGCGACAATTTTAATTTCATTATTTTGTGCAGACTCATAAAGCGCGCGTAGAACATTGCGACCGATACGGCCATAGCCATTAATTGCTACATTAATCATTTCAAAACTCCACTTAAATTATTTAACTTCACTTGCTTGGCGAGCAAGCGCTTCAATGGCTTGCCAGTCTTTATTTTCAATTAGTTGTTTATCTAGCATCCAGGTACCACCAACACAAATAACATTGCTAAGTGCTAAGTAACTTGGTGCTGTTGCTAGGCTAATGCCACCGGTTGGACAAAATGTTACTTGTGGTAATGGCCCACCAATCGATTTAAGCATTGCTGTTCCACCTGCAGCTTCTGCTGGAAAGAACTTTAAAAACTTAAATCCGTGACTGGCTAATTTCATCACTTCACTTGGCGTTGCGGCGCCCGGTAGAAATGGAATATCAGTGCCTTTTGCCAGTGCTAAAAGTTCATCATTTACGCCTGGGCTCACCATAAAATCAGCACCTGCGGCAACTGATGCATCAAAGCTTGCTTTATCTACCACAGTCCCGGTGCCAACATAGGCTTCTGGTACTTCGGCTTTCATTAGCTTTACAGCTTCTGCAGCAATCGGTGTACGCAGTGTAATTTCAAGTGCTTTTAGACCGCCGTTATATAGCGCTCTTGCTAGTGGCGCTGCATCTTCTAAATTATCAATTACCACCACTGGCACTACCGGTGCCGATGATAATATTTTTTCTATGCTCATAGTGTGTTCCTCATACCCAGTTTGGCGAATTATTATTCTATTCCAAAGGCGCTAGCGCCCATGTCTGCGCTACTTACGATATTTCTAAATCCGGTGAACAACTCTCGGCCCGTACCAAACGTTAAGCTAGGTACGCTAAGTTGTAATTCACGTTGTGCTAATTCTTCATCACTTACATGTACTTTTAAGATACCTGCTGGTGCATCAAGAGTAATTAAATCACCTTCCTGAATCTTAGCAATAATGCCGCCTTCAACAGCCTCTGGTGCTAAGTGGATTGCCGCTGGCACTTTACCTGATGCGCCTGACATACGACCATCAGTTACGATCGCTACTTTGTAACCTTCATCTTGCAAGGTTGCCATTACTGGCGTGAGCTTATGCAGCTCTGGCATGCCTTTGGCTTTTGGACCTTGCTCTTTCAGTACAGCAATAAAGTCTTGGTTTAGCTCACCGCGTGTATAGGCTTCTTGTAATGCACTTTGTGAAGCAAAAACTTTTGCTGGTGCTGTAACAACTTGATGTTCAACTGCAACCGCAGACACTTTGATCACGGCTTTACCTAAGTTACCAGTTAGTAACTGTAAGCCACCTTGTTTACTGAATGGGTTGTCAATTGGACGAAGTACATCTTCGTCTAATGAATTCTCTGGACACGGTACCCATTTAACTTTGCTTGGGCCTGTTGCGCTCGTCATGATCAGGTTACTGTCAGTATCTAAACGTGGTTCTTGGGTATACGCCTCGAGACCTTCGCCAACAATGGTTTTAACGTCATTGTGCAAGAACCCTGCACCAACGAGTTCTCTCATAAGGAAACCCATGCCGCCGGCTGCTTGGAAATGATTTACATCAGCAGAACCATTTGGATAAATACGTGTTAGCAGTGGCACCACTTCTGATAAATCCGACATATCTTTCCATGTCAGCTCAACGCCTGCCGCTTTGGCAATTGCCACTAAGTGAATTGCATGATTCGTAGAGCCACCCGTTGCTAACAAACCAACTAAACCATTAATAATGGTTTTTTCAGTTACAACATCCGCTAAGCAATTAGCATCTTTACTTTGAATCAATTGTTTAAGCATGGTTTCTACCGCATTACCGGTTAAACCATCACGCAACTCTGTATATGGATTGATGAACGAGCTACCAGGAAGGTGCAAGCCCATAATTTCCATCAACATTTGGTTACTGTTTGCAGTACCGTAAAACGTACAAGTACCCGCGCTGTGATAAGACGCACTCTCCGCTTCTAAAAGCTCATCACGGCTTACTAAGCCTTGAGCAAACTTTTGACGAATACGGGCTTTTTCTTTATTAGGGATGCCTGACTGCATCGGGCCTGCTGGCAAAAAGTACACCGGTAGATGACCAAATGATAAAGCACCAATTAATAGACCAGGGACAATTTTGTCACACACACCTAAGCAAAATACGCCATCAAACACATCGTGTGATAATGAAATAGCTGTCGACATCGCAATTACATCACGAGAAAAAAGTGATAACTCCATGCCATCACGGCCCTGAGTTACGCCATCACACATGGCTGGCACGCCGCCTGCAACTTGAGCTGTGGCATCGTACTTTGTAGCAATGTCTTTAATTAAATCTGGATAATCTTTGTATGGCACGTGCGCAGATAGCATATCGTTATATGAATTGATAATCGCTAAGTTTGGTTGCTCATCAGCTTTTAAACGTGCTTTATCATCACTGCTACACGCAGCCATAACATGGGCGATATTGCCACAACCTAAACCAGAACGAACTCTTGTTTGTTTTTTTGCATGATTGATGCGTTCTAAATAGGCTTGGCGAGTAGCTTTACTGCGTTCAATGACGCGTTCGGTGACTTCTTGAATACGAGGATGTAACATAAAATTCGACTCATCTCTAAGGTTAGAGGATAAAGGCTCAGTGGCAAGTGCATACTCCACGAATGAACTTGCACTGAGCATCTTTGATTTACCCGTTCAAAGGTATACGTTGGCAGGTTGTCTCTCACAATCAACCTGACACCGGTGTCACTGTATTAACGCATGACTGTGACACCGGTGTCAACCCTATCCTATAAATTTAGTTTAAATATTTTAAATGACCAAATAATGAACGAAAATAATTTTTCATAAGGGGATCTAGCTTGGTCGCTAAATTGTGTTGCTGGAGTGCTAGAAAATGTGAGGAGTTTTTACTTTAATTTATTGATTATAATATCTTTTTATAATCTAAATGATATCAATCGTAAGTACCTATGAGCGGATAATAAAACCCAGATAGCAACAACATGCAGACTACTTTGTTAAGCAAAAAAATGCCCGAGTAAGCGTCACTCAAACTCGGGCAACTGTGAAAAGCCTTTATCTAACTTGTGCGGTAGACTCGCGTGTGATTAATCGCGCTTCAAGCGTAACCTGATACGGTTGCTCTTGCGGATCACCAATATGCTCAATCAATTTAGTAACCGCTTGTTTAGTCATTTCTTCAACCGGTTGCGCTATGGTAGTAAGACCAGGCCAAATATGACGAGCGATTGGCGCATTATCAAACCCCGCGATAGAAATATCATCGGGTACTTTAAATTGACGTTGTGTTGCCAATTTTAATACCGCCGCAGCCATGTAATCATTTGATGCAAATACGGCGGTTGGACGTGGGGTTAAGTCTAAAATGCTGCGCGCACTATCGACCCCAGAATGATAACTAAAGTTACCCTCTTCAACCAAACGTTCATTAAATTCAATGCCGTGCGTACTAAGTGCTCTGCGATAACCTTTGAAACGCTGCTCAGTGGCACTGTGATCTGGGTGGCCTTTAATAAACGCGATCGCTTTATGACCAAGCTTAATTAAGTGCTCAGTGATCTCAAATGCGCCCTGCTCATCATTACTGCGTACTGAAATTGAATCGTCTTCAAGCACTGCTGATGCAACTCGTGCATACGGAATTTTTTTACTTTTGAGAAAATCGACTAATACCTTAAAATCTGAAAATGGCGGCGTCAATACCAAGCCATCAAGACGAGAAGATTGTAGTAAATGCTCAATATTACTGATCAACGCATCACCACGTAAATCACATGGGTGGATCAACAAGTTATAGTTGTTTTCTTGACACGCAGCAAGCGCACCGGTTTGCACCCGGGTGATATAACTTTTACTCGGGTTATCGTAAATGCAACCAATAATAAAACTACGATTTTGCGCCAAACCGCGGGCGATCGGGTTAGGAGTGTAATCTAGCTCTTTAAAAACCTTAAGAACTTTTTCACGGGTTGCATCACTAACATTAGGTTCATTATTTAAAACCCGAGACACGGTTTTTTTAGAGACCCCAGCATAACTTGCAACACTATTTATTGTAACTTTCTTCATCCAACCTTCCCAATAACACCCCTATGAGCGATGTATTATGACTGCTCATTGACGTGCAAACATGCAGCAGCACCAATAAGTGGAATATTATCTTGTGTGACTAACGTCACTGGTATTTGGCTCACATACTGCGACATGATCCCTTTAGCACCAAAACGCTCAACAAAACGACTAGCAAGTAAACGAGCTTGCATACGCGGTAAAATACCGCCACCAATATACACACCACCTAACGCACCAAATGCCAGTGCTAAATCGCCTGCGACACTGCCAATCCAATCACAAAATTGATTTAACGTAGCATCGCAAATTGCACATTCACCACTATTTGCTAATTCGCTAATTTGTGCAGCGGTTAAATTCTTAGCATCGACACCTTTTACAGCTGCCATGGCTTGATACAAATGAGCAATACCCGGCCCTGAAAATACTGTTTCGACCGATACATGTGGCAATAGCTTACGTAACTCGATGATCAGCTGAGTATCTAATTCACTCACTGACGCCAACGTTATATGCCCACCTTCACAACTCAAAACAGCACGTGATTGGCTAGTACGTACTAAACACGCCGCACCAAAACCAGTGCCCGGACCCATGACTGCAATATTTGCATCAGTATCGGCTTGTCCTGCTTTAACTGCAATGTTTTGTTGTGGATCTAAATAAGGTGCTGCATAGGCAAACGCAGCAAAATCGTTGATCACTTCCAGTTGAGCTAAATTAAACTCAGCTTTTACTTGTTCGACACTAAAGTGCCAACCTAAATTAGTTAAATGTACTTGGCCTGCTTTTATCGGTCCAGCCACGGCTAGACACGCGCGTCGAGGTTGAATATGACTAACTTGAGATAAATAATGCGTTATTGCCGCTTCCAATGAACCAAAATTGGCACTGGGAAAAATGATATTATGCTCAATAACGAATTGTTTTTCTTGTAGGTTAAAAGCAGTAATTAAAGCAAAACGGGCATTAGTGCCGCCGATGTCGGCCACTAAGATAGGATCGAATTCTGAATTTGGCTTGGAGTTCATCGTGTTTTCTCTTTTGTCTAAGCGGTTTATATACTTAGCTATAACCGTGCTTATTATTTTAATTTCAATGGTCTTGCTATCGCTATGAGATAAACTTTGAGCTATCACCTCAAAGTAGTTACTCTAGTATAAAAAATGCTGCCCAACTAAATGGGCAGCCAATACGTTTTGACAACAAAATGATAAAACACCCGCATTATGACACCGGTGTCAGGGTTGAATCAATAAAAATTTTAGATTACTGATAAATTACTGATAAATAGCTTGTAAAAATCAGCAAATAAACGAGAATGACACGAGTTATTTGCACTTTAGTTAATTGAAATAGTTAGGTTGTGTATGAAAGGTAAAGCTACATCGTTTGACATTGCACACTACGCAGGGGTATCACAATCCACTGTCTCGCGCGCCTTGCGCAACAGTCCATTGGTTAATGAAGAAACCCGCAAACGTGTTTTTGAGGTAGCCAAACAGCTTAACTACAAAGTAGATAAAAATGCGAGTAACCTTCGAACTCAACAAAGTAGTACATTGGCTTTGTTACTGTTTGAAGATCCCACAGCAGATGAATCACAAATCAATCCGTTCTTTTTAGCGATGCTGGGCAGCATAACGCGTGCTTGCGCAAAAGAAGGATATGACTTATTGGTATCGTTTCAATCTGCAAGCTCAGATTGGCAAGCGGACTACGAAGACAGTCACCGTGCTGATGGTATTATTTTATTAGGTTATGGCGATTACATTGATTTTCAGCCTAAGTTTAATACCTTGCTTGAACAAAACACCAAATTTGTATGCTGGGGAGCAACGGTAGATAATCGTGCCGATTTAACAATTAGCTGTGATAACTATGGCGGCGGCCAACTTGCTGCTACGCATTTAATTTCCCAAAACCGCACAGACTGCGCTTTTATTGGTGATGCATCTGATCATAGCCCTGAATTTTTTGCCCGTTTTAATGGCTTTAAAGACAAGTTAAAACAACATGCTATTACCTTAAGCGAGCGAAAAATAGCGAATGCGATTTCGACCGAAGAGTCTGGTTATCATGCCACACGTTCGCTTATTGCCAACAATATTACCTTTAATGCCCTTTTCGCAGCTAGCGATCTGATTGCTATAGGTGCAATACGCGCCTTAAAAGAAGCCAATATTAACGTGCCAAAAGATGTAGCCGTGATAGGTTTTGATAATATTTCGATTGCCAGCTATGTAAACCCGCCACTCACAACCATAGAGCAAAACACCACAATTGCAGGACAAATGTTAGTTGAAAACTTACTAAAACTAATTCGTGGTGAACAAGTGCAAAGCACCCTACTAACGCCACGATTAATTGCACGAGGTTCCAGCTAACTACATATATTTTATTACATTATTTACGGTCTTTTGTCCTTATTTTTTTATAATTACACGCTAGGTAAACGTGCTATTAACAGCCAATTCACACGTTAATTTCACATTAGTTTTTTTATCTGAAACTGAGCATTTTTAGTGTAATTTCTCACTCGTCTTTTTATTACTTTCTCTCTACAATCGCACTTTTATTTTTGCTCTTAAAAATTCAAGTGAATATCTTATGCTATTAACTATTGTTTATATTATTGGTATTACAGCCGAAGCCATGACCGGTGCGCTGAGTGCTGGGCGCAGAAACATGGATTGGTTTGGGGTTATGTTAGTAGCCAGTGCCACTGCAATTGGTGGTGGCAGCGTACGCGATATTTTACTTGGCAATTACCCTTTAACTTGGGTAAAACATCCAGAATATTTATTGATCACCTGCGTTGCCGGTATTATTACAACTTGGCTTGCAAAATGGGTGGTTAAATTTAAAGGCATTTTTATGCGTTTAGATGCTCTTGGGCTTGCCGCATTTAGTATTATTGGCTGCCAAGTAGGGCTTAATATGGGTTTGCACTATGGTATTTGTGTAGTCGCTGCTATTGTTACCGGCGTATTTGGTGGATTATTACGTGATTTAATTTGTCGCCAAGCGCCGCTAGTATTACATCATGAGCTTTACGCCAGCGTAGCACTGATTGTAGCTTGTTTATATCTAGCACTACACCACTACAACATTGATGACAACATCAGCGTTATTACAAGCCTAGTTGTAGGGTATTTAATACGCATGGCATCGGTACGCTTCAAATGGCGCTTACCGACGTTTAGTTTATTAGAACCAGCTAATTTGAAAAATGAACAGTAAAGGCAGTCGTTTATTAACCCCTGCTCATAAGCTTTTCAATAGTCCAATTACTTTTTAGGCTATTGAAACAGCCAAAAAATATTATTTTCATACGTTAAAACTAAATAGTTTTACCGGCTGTTTTATTTTGAAAGTAATTATTGAGTAATAAAGATTGCAATAAACTTGTACCACTTGATGTTGCCCAATATAAACCAATAGCAGAGGGGAAGTTTATTAAGGTAATAACACAAATCACAGCTGGAATAATAAATAATAAGGTACTGGTTTGCTCAGCAGTTCCAGGCATCATCGCCATAGAAAAATAAGTGATCACACCCACCAACAATGAAAGTGCAATATCGGGTTTTGCTATGCTCGCAATCCACGCAAACTTACTATTAAACACGATTTGTTGAAGAGCTTGAAACGTACCAAAGCCAAATAAACCTTGACCTGCCATATTTAACACACTCTTTTTATCAATAAATTTAATGTTGTGCTTTTTATAGAGCGCCATTGTAGATTTAGCTATTGCACTGGGTTGATCTTTATATTTGTTTTTTATTTCATCAAGCTCAGGCTTTAATACAGCTATCGCCTTTTTGTTACTAACGGTTTTGGCCATCGCTAACAAGTTAATCGGCATTAAAACTAAGCGACCAATTAGTGTAAATAAAATAATAGCTAAAGCTTGGCTTAGCCCGACTTCTTGAGTAAAAAAGGCGATAGACTGCACGATAAAGTTCGTAAAAAAATTCCAAAGTTCCATTTAAACTTCCCTTTCAGTTTGATGTATTAAAAGTAAACACCTAGACATATTATGTCAAGCAGTTTATTAATGTCCATTATCGCGCTGATGGATCTTTTTTAATGATATTTACCAAATAAGGCTATTTTTTATCATGATAAAGACATTTAAACGTTTCTTACTTATGAGCTATATCGAGTTTCTAAAGCTGAGCAAATAACCTCAAGTAAGCGAAGATTGGGAGCTAGTTTAACTCTCGATCACTTATTGCTAACTAATATTTGCACAATAAATTCAAGTAAATTATTCACTGCAGGGAAGATTAACGAATTTTGTATTAAGATCGTTTTCTACCTCAACCCAGTACTTAACTTCTATATTTAACACAGCCTTTGAAAATAATTTCTCCTTAAAAATCATGGGCATGTTGTGAATCTGCTTTTAAGTAGATGACATTTCCTTTAGTAAGCCCAGAGGCGGATAAGCAGTAGTCGTAGCAATAAATAGCAATGTTGTCTGTGATGCTCAGAACAACATTTTTTAGTTATTTCATATCAAATCATGAACTTAAATGACACCATCAGTACTTGATAGCATATAGTTATTTAATAAGAGGGTGTTGCAAGCATAGGGTAAGTAAATAAGAAAAAGTGAAACACATTAACGAACCAATGGCATAAAATAGCCCACTCTAAACGCTGAGTTTTATAAAAAATGTATCCATAGCCAAAACCTGCAACAGCTGCCACTAGCATGTAACTAGCTCCAGCTGAAAAGTGTGCGAGTGAAAATAAACCAGTAGTGATCACAGGCGCTAGTAATGCAAACCGAGCCGAGATTATCACTTTCGAAAGCTTAGTTTGTATTATCCCTCTAAATAACGCCTCTTCTGCAACGCAGGTAAAAAATAGATTAATTGCTATAAATAAAAACCAAAATTCGGGTACTTTAGGCGCAAACTCCATAAGGCCCAATATTAAAGCAGTGATGAGTGCAGCTAAAATCGTGATAGCAATAATCAAAAGTGGATGCCCTACCATTATTGGTTTTAGCGTTTTATTTTTTGTAAAAAAATAAGCGCTCAGCATCAAACCCGCTAATGCTTTATCGAAATTAGCATACAGGGTAAATGTAATCGCATTGCTAGTAAGCTGTTCATTAACAACAATAGGCTGGTTATTAAAACCGGGGAACCAATGTAAGGCTAAACCAAGTGAGGCTATTACAAATAAAGGCGTTGAGATGCTGCGTATTAACGCAGAGGTTGCAGATACCGAAAAGTGCAATAAGCCTAAATAAAACACAATAACAACAACTGCGTATAAGTTTATATATTCCTGATAATAGGCAGTTATAACACTTAGCAGCAGTAAGTATTGCCAAATTGGTTGGCGCAAAATTACTATCTTACAAAATGGAAAAACGCATAAAATCGATAGCGCTAGGAAACAAAAAGCCATGAATGTGTAATCTTATGTTTTAGATTTTAAAAAGGCTTTTTACTTTAATTAACGCCTTTTACAGATCCGACCAGCAGCATGGCATTTATAAAAGTAAAAAAGTTCTATCCGCTTTTTGCATTTAATATCAATGATACAAAGCACTATAAATGGCATTAGTATCGAAATAAATAACACCATTGAAGTACCAATAGCGCTAAAAATAGGGCTACCACCAGTAACTACGTCCCATTGCTTACATCTGGAAAATTATGGCGATTTTAAATTCAGTACCAATAAGTAATAAAATATAAAAACCGCCAGATACTTGAAGATAACTATTAACGCCATAACTTATTTGTTAGGGCTGTGATTCAAGGGACTGCTTTTCTTTGAGGTAAAGATAAAGTGGAAGCCCAAACGACACACCCACAAACAACGTGCCCAGCACAGCAAAATATCGATATGTCACTTTATTTCTGCGACCATCGACAATGATAAAAACCAACAAAACAACGGCAGACACTACAACATCAAGCCAAGCAAATACGCTGATAGAATTTGTCACCGCATCATTAAACAAGAGACCAAGATCTAAGCCATTTGTAACTACCCAAGGAACAAATGCGCCATAGGGCAATAAAATGCCTAATAAAGTAAGTACTAGATAAAACCTAACCATTTCACCATCCTTGCAACTATTTTTAGTAAGCCATAATCAATCTGTAGAATAACTCGTATTTAATTTATTTTTATTGATAGTTTAACCATAGGCGAGTTCCTATTTTGATTCAATCGGTTACTTCGATTTACGTAAAATATAAAAGGTTGTCATTGCCTCATTGACAGTCTATTTTGACCATGATTTTATCTAACAAGTTAACCGTAGGTTTAGAATAATATTTATTACGGAAGATGAACCATCCACTGCACTTCCTGTTAATTAAAAGCGCATCATAGATGTTGTTGGGCTAGGGATTAGAAAGCTCAGGCTAACCGATTATCTGCTCTTTTCTGGAGCGGAGGTAAAGACTATATTTATCACTACTTTTTTGTCTGCTTTACTTATATTTGAAATATCAAACGGTTCCTATACTTAAATAGCTTTTAACGCTTCTTTTTCTAGCTATTTTTAGCCTGTAGAACACACAACTTAGAAAAATTTAGATAACCATTATCTTCAAGGTTTATATGTACCTGCACTTTTTGACCAAAACAAGTTTCGCAAACAAATAAATGTGATTCAATTATACTCTTATTCTTACTAGCCCAATTTGGAACATCAGATTTCTCGTTAAAATCCACAACCTTTCTAGTTGAGAACTTCCTCCAGGTAGTTAATGCTTCATGGTTGAAGCACAGCCTATCATGAGCAAAACAAGATATAGTTTGATTAGATGTTTCATAATTCGCTAGAGCATATATCAAGCCAATTACTTGATTTAAATTTGACCGTCACGGTATGAGGACGGCCAAAAAAACTCTAATGTCTAATGACAGTAGTTAAGATCAATATATGCTATATTTTTGTGACTAGCTCTGTTTTTACAGGAGCAATTAACTCTTTAAATTTAGGGTGTGTAATTAAATCGCGAATCAAAAGCTGAACAGCAGGTGAAAATTCTTGAGCAACTTGTTGACAGGCTTTATCTGCGACCCAATTGGTTGAAAACTCATGTCTGGTCGATATTTTCACAGCGTTATCATTGTTTGATGATGCCGTAAGTTCAAACATCCATTTCCCATTGCCTATATTGGAGTTGAAGTCTATTTCAGTAAAATGTCCATTTAAAATAATCTCCGATTGCTCTTCGTATACACCTGCAACTTTCAACTCTGAAACAAATGCACTGTGAATGTAACTTTCAAAAGACTCTTTATTAGGAGTCTCAACTGAGCCAGCTCCTCTACATGATATGCCACTTTGTCCTGGCTTTACTGATGTAAATGGCTTAACAGCAACTTGTACACCCTTATAATTTTTAAGTGTCTCTATATTTTCAAACGATGCGCCATATTTTGAGGCATGGAAAGAACAACCTGAAATATATATAGCAGTAATCCCTATAATCATTATTTTTATTGTTTTATGCATTCTACCTTCCCTTTTTGTATTTAAAAAATTCAGTTTACGACCAAATTAAATAAAAAATATAACGAGCCTATAGAATTACTCGTTTTAAATTTATTTTTATTGATGTACCGACCATAGCTGAGTTCCTATTTTGATTCAATCAGTTACTGCTATTTCACGTAAAATAAAGAGGACTTAGCTATGTTTTAATTGTTTTTTGCAAGGTGTTAGAGTGACGTCTTTGAGTGGATAAGCACTTCCCTTTCTTAATGTATCGTGTTTTGCAGTGTTTCTAGAATAAAAAGT
>TARA_R110001606_G_scaffold18556_4_pt1 | contig 55100 bp, 76 predicted proteins | sample TARA_R110001606 | Tara Oceans TARA_R110001606 (sample SAMEA4398315) | marine metagenome | biome: Polar Biome; feature: [SRF] surface water layer (ENVO:00010504); material: water (ENVO:00002006), including particulate matter (ENVO:01000060) such as... | depth 5 m
GAGAACACTAGTACTGCTATCTACTTCAGCATATAGTCTCTCCAACCATCTCTTGAATTGTATGAATTCAATATCTCTATCATCATGGAACACTTCAATCCACACTTTAAAGTGGAATATGTGTCTATGCGGATAGCCTAGGAAACTGACGTCGTACTCGTCGCCAGTTGCCAATTTAGGATCTGTTAATGCCGCAGGATACTTATGTATACCTTCTTTACTAAATGTTACCCAAATACTTCTCATACTATTCCTTAAACAATATTAGTTGCTTGTGGTCCTTTCGGTCCTTCTTCAAGATCATACGACACTTTCTGATTTTCTTCTAGTGATGTATATCCGTCTCCTTTGATTGCCGAAAAATGTGCGAACACATCTTTGCCACCTTCTTCCGGTGTAATAAATCCAAAACCTTTAGATGTATTAAACCATTTTACTGTACCATTTGCCATTTCTTTCTTCTCTCTTTTTATGAAGTCTTACCTTCGTTGTTAAATTCTAAAGGTAATTCCTTCAAAATGCGAGACTTATCATTAAGTCTCTTATATCCAAATCCCAACGTACTACGTTGTTCATCTTCAAATTCTTGTTGTGGCATATCTATCATGCCTCTTTGTTTGGGTTCCACATAACTAAGTTTTTAGTTTTAAGTCTATTAGCAACTATGCTGTATCTGTTTTGTTCTGCTTTCCATTCCTTTAACCATTTGTGGCCATCGCGTTCGGCATCAATAAAGATTGCGTTAGTGAATGCTAATGGTAGTAATATAGCAACATGTATAACGATGCTTACAACTGTATTGTAGTTAAAGAAGCCTAAGTAGTTTGCCGCTATAAAGCCAAAGAACACACTCCATACAGTAAACAGCACTAACATAAAGTATGTCTGTAAACTAGGGTCTGGGATATACTTTAATGGATTATATCTAACATCCATTACACGTCTCCAACTGCCTAGCAGACTGAATACAGTCCTTCTAAATAGACTTGGCTTCTTCATCATTGGTTCAATTTTGCTCATCTCATTCTCCTATTCTGTGTGATTTCTCACATACTCTTTTATTACATGCATCCCATAAGATGTCCATGTAATTACTATTAAACTCCATATTAACAATTCAATCACAATGCCAGTTCAAAGCCAAATGTTAGTATGGTTTCTTTTTTGTAACTATCTGTATGCTGATTTGATATATTAACACTAAATTTCTCACTAACTTGATATGCTAATTCAGTTTCTATACGAATATATGTTTCTTTACTGGTTTCGTATAATGCCTTATTTGTAATACTGACACGTTCGGATAACATATATGCTACCCATAAACTATTTCTTACAATAAGTTCTGTGGTATCGCCTTCTAAATATGCCAGTGATAATTCGTTACTGACTTTCCACTTATCGCTTTTATATAGTTTACGACCGTAACCTGCGCCTAGTACACTTCTTACATCGTAGTCTCGTATTTCATCGTAGTCTACTTGGAGTACGGCTAGGAAGTAACTTTTATCTGAAAGGTCTTTGTTTAGTTTGAATTGTGTGTAAAGGTCATGGAATTCCACATCGCCATTTTCACTCGCATAATAGTAATCGCTTTCAAATACATACTGCCAGCCATTGCCTACTTCTTGCCTATGATCAAAGTCTAGGTTAATTGTAACTTCATCTTTGTCACTAGTAAACAGTTCGCCACTGCCACCTATAGTTGTTTGTGCCGCTACTTGAACAGCAAACAACATAAAGAATACCAATGCGAATATTGCCACTACTGCTTTTTTAATTGTGCTCACTTCTTGTTGTTCCATTTGTTTATTGCTTCTTGTCTTGTTAAATTCATTTCTTCTAATGCTTCTGTAATTTCAAAGTCGTAATAAGCACCTGTGACTTTTCTAAGTATACTTCTCTCTGTTAGTATGTTAGTCGATACCCATAACGCCTTCACGCCTATATAGGCAATACCTATTCCTAATACAACTGTAATGATATCATTCATACTTAGCCTTCGACACATGCCTTCTGTAATACTGTCTATCTCTCTGAGTCTCTAAACCCATACCAGCCATTACCTTTACTGTTCTTTTTATTGTACCGTCTTGGTAGTCACTTATTTTTCCTAAGTTATAACCATCTAGTTCGTTAGTTTCAATATCGGACATCATTTCCATTAGTCTACCTACTGCGTCATCCATGCTCCATGGAATGTATAAATGCTTGCCGTTGTTAGCAAATACTTCTGGAAAACTTCTATAAGCAGGATATAGTGTAAGTGTACCAAGTGTGTCTGCTTCACTTACTGTATTGCTTACCCAATCTTGTAACGCACAATTAAACAGCACTTTGCTGTCTGCTAACAAGTTATAGTAATCGTTCTTCTTTAAGCCTGTGTAGATCTTAAAGTTAGCAGTATTGCCTGCTTGTAATTCTAATGCTCTATCAACATACTCTTGATCCGAACTCTTTAGTTCAGGGTGTCCACAAAATATAGCAAACTCTGTGTTTGGATCTATCTTGTAATACCTTTCTGCTAAGTCCATATAAAAGTGTGGTTGCTTCTCATCGTCCCAACGTGCCGCAAAGCCAACTCTATTTGATCTTTCATATAACGGCTGTAGTTCTGGAACTCTACTTTGTACTTCTTCTTTACCAAACGGTAAGCCAGTTACATATATTGGCTTCTTAAAGCCTGCTGTTCTTAAATGTGCTACAAACTCTTCAGAGGCTACACAGATACCATCAACAAATTCATCTACCATTTGTTCATACCTACGCATCCAATCGAACATACCTTCCCTAATTAAGAAGTCATCTGGGTCTGTTGTTTGTGCTAAGAATCTAAGGAATACTTTTGGTCTGTATTCTGGTGGAGACTGATCCATGATATAAGGTAAACATTCTAAGCCGGGTGTAAACATGTCTTCGTAAAAAATAACATCATCGCTAGTTATTTCTCCGTTCTTCATCTTTTGTACTAAGTTCATTGTCTGACTTAAACCATAGTAACTTCTACCATGGGCGTCTAGCACACTACCTGTAACGATTGCTTTACTATTATCTAATTCTTCGCCTTCAATAATTTCATAATCAATGCCAAGATCTTTAAATACTCTTTCGTTCCAGTCTTGTAACTGTAGGGTGTACCTTGCTTCATAGGACTCTAATCCCATGTAAAACAATTTACGCATTTTTGTTTTGTACATATTTACTTCCTGTCCTGCTGTTTTCATTTACACTCCTCATAGTTAACTATTATATCACATTTTGTGGCTAATGTCAACCTCAATCTATTATTTCGTCCTTTGTGTACTTTGTCCAATCGGTGAATGTCTTGCGGTCCTGTAGTTCATGTAAACTATGACACCACACTCCTGGATTGGTTGCTTTAAAATCTTTGTCATCTAACTTTAGTGTCGCGTTGTAGTTCCACTGATTAATGTACGGTACCTTGACACTTATCATTGGTATGAATGTATCGTACTCTGTTGCTCCACCTTCTAGCACTTGCTCGGATAAACTTACATCAAAGTCTAATGTTACCCAAATACCTTCTTTCAGCATGTCTGTTAACAATGTGTCCCATGCTTTCCATTCTTCGGTGGACTTAGGATTAAAACTTTGGTTAGCACCCAAATATATGTGTGGGCAACTATTGTTTAATGCTCTAGCAAGTATTTCTTCTTTAGGCTGATGTCCAACTACAAATAATGTGCGTTGTCCGTAAGCAGGTGTCTGCTCTACTTCAGTACCAATAAAAAACTTATTATCTTCGTGACCTTCTCTATCCATTTCCTATACCATAATCTGTGTGTATTTGTTTTGCTATACTCTGACACCTGCTGTAACTTCTGCTTAACGCATTAGGCATCATCCTGTGCGTAAAAGGATTATCATGTGCTCCTACTTGTTTACTAAAACCTATGTAAACAGTAAGTCTAACACTATTTTCATCAACAATTTCTTCTGTTTTGTGCCACATGTTACTTGGAAAGATTACGCATCTATTAAACTTATTGCTAACATAAAACCTATCGTTACCTAATGTAAACCCGCCACCGTCATCGTCAAAATAAGGATTAGCAAACCAAAGTACCACAATACCTGTATTGTCTTCGGTATCAGTATGTCCTGTAAACTTATTTTCTTTTGTAAACAAATTAACATGAGCTCTAAACATATCAGTGTACTTAAAGTCTGTATTGTTATGCTTATTGTATTCGTGTATAATAGGCATAATATCAGATGATAACTTAAATGTTTCTTCTAGTTCAAACAGTTGTAAACCATGTACAAAGTTTGCTTTACACTCTTCGTTGCCTTCCATTTCACGTGATGCCAATCTAAATTCGTAGTCCGATATATAGTTTCTAAGCCATTGAGTGCAGGTGTCTTTATCAAACACATCATCTATGATAATAACACTCTTTCCATCTACTTTTATATCAGTTCTATCCATTACAGACTAGTGTAACCCCATTTAACAAGTTGGTCCTGAAACGATGCCGCTTTAGCAAATAGTTCTACCTTTGACTCTGTCATGGTGCCGTCTTTGGATTCCGTTATAATTACTGTTTGGCCATTTTCATTAACTTCAAAGTTAACGTCATGCCCCTCATGTGTGTAAATACCTGAATAAACATTACTCAACATCGAAGTCTCCCCTCATTATATCTTCTTGCATGTCCATTTCGCTGTTGCCAGCATCGTATTCGTCTGTTTCAAATAACGCACCAAACGTTGATTGTTCAGCACTACCATCTGAGAAACTAATTTCTTTTAAGAACTCCCTGCCGTCTTCTAGCATCTGTCTTGCGTTAGTGTTAGCAGGATCTAATACTTCTTCTGCGAAACTTTCAAACATCAATATAGTACCTGGTACATATGGTGATGTTTCGTTACTTACACTACTGCCTTTAACTTTCTTCCAGTTCTTCCAATGTGTAGGTGTTCTGTGCTTTTCCATATCGGCAAGTCTATTTGCTTCTTGTACTGCTGTGATATGATTGTAAACACTATGACCCATGTAAAGAGCATAACTTAATGTGTCCCAACTAGTTGTACATTCTTTGCCATTTCTATTTTTGTCACCGTGTCCTAAAACACAGATGTCGCCAACAGTAAGTCTTTCCATTATAGGTGAATGAGCAAAAGGCATAGGCATCTTAGAACCTTTCATGTCTTTGTTATCAAACGCTCTATCCATAAAGTATCCAAATCGCTTGGCTCTGAACTCATTATGTGTGTACGTTTGCCCATATGCTGTATTAATAAAAGGTGATGCCGCATCAAATGATATTGTAACGTTAGGATTGTCATGTTTTCTTAACTGTCTTTGAATACTAGTGAGGTGACATGCCCAATTAAGGCGGCCAGTACCTAAGAAGTGAATCCAGTCCTTACCTTCAAGTAGTCCATCTTCTCGTAGATCTAATATTCTACTTAACACACTATACATGTGTTTCATGTTGATACCAGCAAATGCGAAACCTTCTAAAGTTCTGGTTTCATCACCGTATGCTTCTTGAACAAAACTTGGATTAGAAAAATGCTTTACAGCATCATACCATTCTTTACTGTTTTCTTCATTACTACCACTTAGTACATTTAAGAACTTGGTAGCACCTGGGTTTCTGTTTCTTAGAAAGTAGTCTAAATTTAATAAACTAATATCTAATGTATCTTGAAATTCAGTTAGACCAGTTCTTTCGCTTAGTTTACCTACTGCCGCAAATGCCGGGACATCAAGTGTCATACTCCAGTCCGACGTATGCTCTAACCATGTAAGTATCTTCTTACAAAATGCTGTTCTAACTGGATCATTGGGATCCTTTGCGTTAGACCAATCCATTTTAATAACACCTGTGGCAAGTTGGAATCCACCTGAGTCGCCAAGTATCATTGTTTTGCTACGGTCTCTGCCTTGTATCATTGGCTCACGTTCGTCACTCTTTACAGGGTCTAACTGTGCGTGACCACCTGAGTATAGTCCCCATGGATAAAAATAATAACTATCTTCAGGGTCTAGGAAGTTCATGCCAGCAGTACCTTTCTCAAAGCCTTCTGGACATCGCCATTCAGTTGGATTAGCCTCCATCTTCTGTAATTGTGTTACATAGAAACCACTGATAGCAGGCAAGTATACTGCCCAATCGTGATGTTTCTTTCCTAGATCTACTGTCATTGTCTTAACTCTTTGCTGGTAAAATGTAAGTGTATTCGCCTAAGCCACTGTCAATAACAATTTGCATTGCTCCGGCATTAGCAAAACTTACAGTACAATTAGCACTATCACTAAGTCTTAAAATACTTAATGCTTTATCAATTTCCCACTTCCAGTTACCTGATAGTTCGCCTTCAACATTATTGTTGATAGGTAGTTTACTCTTGTCTCCAGCACCTTCGCCAATGCTAAAGAATAACGCACCGTCTTTGGTACTTGGGGAGAACACAGGCTCAAATCCACCTAGCACACCATTGAAGTAACCTAAGTCTTTTAAGTTCTTCTGTGTAGGTTGAATACTGACATCCCATGGAATATCTTTCATCTTAACAGACTTCAGTTGCTGATTAATAACATCTGCTAACATAAATCTATAACTACCTGTGTGGCCTTCCGCACTAGAGAATGCTATCTCTACTGGTATGTCTGCTCCGTTTCTTTCTTGTGTATTAACTGCTACGTTACTGCCTTCATCTCCAAAGCCTGGAAATTTCAAGTAGCCATCTAGCACACTCATTCTGCTAAGACCGACTGTTTGATCTACAAAGTCTGCTACAGGGTTGTGTAGTTTGCCTTTTAGAATAACAGTCTTATCTGCGTCCATCGCCTCAATCTCAGTACCTTCCTCAGTACCTGTAATTTTAACCATTTCAATGAAGCCTAAAGCATGGGTATGCCTTAACACGTCTTTAAAAATATCTTTTATCATTTGTTGTCACCTCTTTGTGTAAAGTAATTATTTAGGCTTTTTCGCCTAAAAAGTTTATAAATCCTGGCCGTTTGATACCTAACGACCATCTAATCATCGAATTCAAACAAACTGTGGAATGTACTAGTAGTGTCTGTCGCTGACAGATCCCACTTTAACACGCCTAATAAGTTTTCTACCTTCTTATCGATGACTGCTTTTTCCATTGCGTCCTCGTCAAAAGGCATTTCTTTGAACCATTGCGGTAATTGTAACTCGTCTGTAGGATAAGCAATACTGGTATAACCCATATTGTTACTCTTAAGTCGACATACAATCACCTTCATACCATCAGTAATTGGCATACTGTAGGCATCACTATTTGCTAATAACATGTTATTCCAATTAATACTTGCTCTAACATGTCCAGGTATCATTACCTTAGTTTTTTCATCTTTTAGTTTTTCTAGGGCATACAAACTAGCACTCTTATTCATGCTAAATGCTTTGTTGTATGATTCTGTGTAATGTGTTAGGTTGTTTACCCTCTTTGGCATACCTTTCATCCATGGGTCCATTACTTTGAAACCTTTCTTAAATTCTCTTACAGTTTCGAGTACATCAGTTTCTGTGCCACCGTTTAGTGTTTCAAGTAATACATCACTTAAAAAGTCCTGTACAAATTCAGGAGTATCAGATCTTTTAATATCAAGACCCATAACTTTTAGTTTACCGCCGGGTGGCTGATATCCTTCTAAGTCTAATACATTAATCGCATAACGTTTTTTAGTAATAAACAATCCTGCTCTACCGACTACTTCTCTTCCTGCTTTCAGTATGTCACCCGATGCTTTAGGAATGTTAAATGCGTCTTTGGCAAACTGTGGAAACGAATCACTAACTGTATCAGATATATTATCGTAAAGTGCTATAGCACTATCCATATCTAATTCTAAATTTTGTTCTTTGCTAATTGCGTCAGCACTAAAGTACACCGAGTCAGTGTCACCATATACAATAGTTTCTCCAGTGTGATCATACTGTCCGGTCATCATCTTATTTGTTTCGGCACCCATGTGTCTAGTAATTGCTCTGCCTGTGAGTGTTGTTGATTGGCCTATCCTGTGATCAAAGAATCTACTACCTGGATTACAAATAGCACCGTATGTACTATTAAGTAGAATCTTTCTAACTAACTGTCTTTTATCCCAAAACGCTATTTCTTCTGGAGTAGTTGCTTCTTTCTTTTTCTTTTGTAGTTCTTGTCTTTCGCTGTACCAACGTGCTAGTAGGCCTGGAATAACACCTTGTATGTCTGTTCTAAAGATTGTGCCATTAGCACTAATACACCAAGGCTCATTGCTGTTAAACAGCATGTTATACACGTCACCGCCTGTTACATTAACTTCGGTTCCGTCTTCTAAATCTAATACTATAGGCCTATCAATGTCTTTACTCATTACAAGTTCGTATTCATTGCTACCAAACTTGCCTGCCCACGCATCAGCAAACGATTTCTTATCTAGTTGTATGCTGGACTTAATTTCAGAGTTAGTATACTCTTGTCTAAGTTGTCCAACTACTGTTTCGGGTGCCATGTTCAGTGCTCTAATAACACTAGGATATAGAGAGTTGATGTCCATTGACCCTATCCATTGATGTATTCCTTTCTTAGGGAATGCCACATAGGCACCTGCTACTGTATGTCCCCATGGATTATCGGAGTCCTTGCCACGTTTCCTATCAGGAATGATCATCTTACGTCTATGTGCTTCGTTGATAATAGCCGAGTCAATTGTTTGTACCGCTCCCATTGTTACTGGAAGTAATACTGTATTCTGATGAGCAATCTCACTAGCCAGATCAATAAACTGTAACTTGTCATCAATCTTCTTAAGTAGCATTGTATCTTGAATGTTGTATTCTAAAAACATTTCAAAGTCATGATTGTAAAGTTTATCAAGTGAACCTTCGTAAGCAACTTTCTTCTCGCCTACTTCCATTTCACCAATGTAGTCTAGTCTGTAACTGTGGCGCTCTTCATAGTTATATTTTCTATAAAGTTGTAAGTAATCTAAGTGTACACGACCTACCAAGTCATATGTTTGTGTATCCTTACCGTACATGATGTATTCACGTTTAACAACATTCTTGTCTAATAAACACAGACGTCTTGTTTCTGCTTTACCAAGCACTTTAATAATTCTGTTAACAGTATAAGGAATATCATAACCCTCACTGTTCCATCCACTAAGTACATCAGCATCTTGAATAAGCGATAAGAACGCATCCAACATACCTGCTTCGTTTTTAAACAGTATAGTGTTGCCTACCTTTTTTGCTATCTCTTGTGCCTGTGTCCAGTTTAATGTTTTAGGTGGAACTGCTATACAAATAACTTGATCCATCCAGTCTAAATATACACTGATACTAGTAATAGGTGTAAACGCATCTTCCGGTGAACTATATCCTTCTTCTGGATCAAAGTCTACCTCGATATCAAAAAAGCATTTATGTAATTTAGGGGCCTCTTCGCCTAAGTATTGTTCTGCTAATACTCTGTTAACAGGCTTAATGTCGCTCTCGTATGTTTGTCTGTTTTGATATAACGCAACATTACGTTTAAAGTCTTTCCAGTTGTTTGCTACAACCTTACTAACAGGGTTGCCGTGAATACTATGCTCTTTGCCTTTCGGATCATCAATGTAAAAGTAGTATCGCATAGGGTGATCAATGATCTTCCTTTCACCACTCTTAGTGCGTTCTACTACTCGAACAATGCCTTTGCTTTGTTCAAATACTGCGTCAACGTAACTCATTTACCAACTCCGCCTTGGACGTAATTCATTTAACTTATCCGAAAATTTTAACATAAATTTATATTTACAAGCCTCTGTTACAAATTGTGCGTACACACTAGCAATAGGTTTATACTGTGATTCAAAATCTACTACCTTAGAAAACTGAGCAGTATCAAAACTAAAGAATGGTATCATAGTGCTATGTAATCTATCTTCAAATATGTGTTCATAGTCAGCGTCATCTGTCCATGGCATATCGAATAAATGTATTTTCTCTTCAGTCAGATTCATATTGCATAGTATAACAGATAGATCTCTATTGTCAACCTATATTAGGTAATTGATGTTTATAATTTGTCTTTACCGACGGCGGCTAAGATAGTTTCTAGTGCGTCGAACTTGTCGTACTCATCTGTAAACGATGCCTTGTGAGCAACTTTAACTGCTTTCATAAGTACTGCAGGTTTGAGATCCATTTCTTCAGCGATTGCTTTCACTGTCTCTCTTAAACCTACTTGTAGTGAGTCAACTTCATATAGAACCTGATCACCTTCTTTGATTAATTTGTCAAGCCTTGCGACTTCTTCTGTATTAAATGTTTTATTAAATGCCATAAATTTGTTTCCTGCATGTATTTATTTGGAATGTTTAGTATAACATCAAATTACGGCTAGGTCAAGAACTTTTCTAAAAAACTTTCCCATTCCTTTAAGATATTATCTGTGTTATATAAATTATTGCTGTTATGTAGACACTTGTCGAGGGTAGTGTCTGATATATTATTGCTGTCAAAATTAAGTATGCTAGAACAAATACTATTTAGTATTCTGTACTTGCTTCAAAATCCCAATTTTCTACATTTAATTCTGCGGCTAGTATGTCCGCTATCTGCGTTCCTTCGTCTGCTGAAATATCTTCTTGGGTAAGTACTTCGTACACTTGTACATTGTCTGATTCATAGTGGATAACTTCTGCTTTAACTTTATTGCCACCACCGTCAAAGGATGAGAATACTTTCGTTGGTGTGATACTTTGAACTATGTCAAAGAAATCAACGATATCGTTACGGCCTATTTCGTTATCAGTAACGATGCGTACGAAGTGCTTTCTAACCTTATCAACCATTATTATTACTTACCTTTGCTATATGCTTGTGAACCAAAGAACGCGGCAACTATACCTGCTACTGCTACAAAATAGGTAGCGGCCATATCTCCTAGGATTGCTCCTGCTGAATCTAATCCTGCCAATAATGCCATTACCACAGCAAATGGATATAACAGTAGACCACCTAGGGCAAACCATGTCATACTTCTTTGTGCGTCACGCATAGCATCTGCGTCTTCTAATTCTTTACGTTTAAATTCTAAGTACATTGCCTCTTCGGCTTTTGTTACTTTCCCATCTCCGTTTGTGTCAGCGGGATGATGTATCGCTGTATTACTTTCGTCTGCCATTTATGTTCTCCTACTAACTTATGACTGCTCTGTCTGTTACTCTTCTCCAGTTAGTGCCATCGCTAAATGCCATAACTGGACCGCCTGTTTCATTTGACACATAAACCATGTGCCCTATATAGGCAGAAGCATCAGGAACCCCTGATACTGTATATCGTGGAAACTCAACTGGTCCTCCACTGCTTTCAACTACACCATAATCACTGTTAACCAATGCTACAACTGTTCCAGTTAAAGTTCCATAGTCAACACTATCTGTGGCTGTGGTTGTTATTGCTCCGTAATCACTTACGGTTTCGAATAAAATTGATGACACGGAGCCACCAACTGTTAATTTTGCTTCTGCTTCATCGTATGTAAATGTGCCACTGCCTCCAAGTACACCTTCGTCATTGTATTGTACATGAGTATTACTACCACCTGCTGAAACACTTGGTGTAGTAAATGTTACACCGCCTGAACCGTCTGTAGTTAATACTTGGTCAGCACTACCATCTGTTGTTGGTAATGTGTATGCTCCATTTACATCAACAGTACCTGTTACAGTTATACCTGTGGCACTTGTTTCTAATTTGGTACTATTATCATGATAAAATGTTTGGGCACCACCTGAACTAAACAATGCCGATGTTTTACTACCTGCTAAATTAGAAATTGTAAATGTGCCTGATCTTAATTTTATAGATCCTGTGCCAGCATCATCTATGTAACTGTTACTACCATCATGATATATCTGTAAGTCGTCGCCTGTGCCTATGTTTAGTTTATTATTGTCTCCAAACTTGGCACTTGAACTTGCGCCTGTGACAATTAGAGTATTTGCTTTAACAGTATTTGCCGCACCATTAGGTTGAATGCTACCTGTTACAGTACCACTTAAATTACCTATGAATGTGCCAGCACTAAATGTATCACCATTAACTGTCCACTCACCTTCGTCTTCGTCCCAACGTATATAGACATTACTTTCAGCACCCCTATTTACAAGGATACCTGCGTTTGCTGTTGCTTGTTGGTTTGATGCTAAGTCGCTGTTTAAAACAATTTCGTTATCGGCTATATTGAGAGTTTCTGTATTGATTATTGATTGTGTGCCATTAACAGTTAAGTTACCGGTAATGGTTATATCATTGGCAAATGTTTCTGCTTGATCTTTTCTAGCAAAACTGGTACTATCAACACCATCAACTGTACCTGCGTCAAGCAGATTCCAAGCGACTGAATCGCCACTTACTGTTGCTATCTTTAATAGTGTATTACTAGAATCAAACCAAAGGTCGCCTGTTGAGATTGTACTAACGTCACTAGGTGCGTTAGATGTCCCATGTATTCTAGATCCGCGTTTGCCAATTCTAAAATTACTTTGCGAGGTTCCTTTAGCATTCAAAATGACTGCCATTCGTTACTCTCCGATATATACCTGTCTAGCATTAGTGCTAGTCTAGACTAAAAGTCTAGTCAAATCCATATGGACTTAACTATATTTATCATTTTACTAAATATATGTATGACTAAAGAATATACCAACTGGACTATAGATAAGATAATGAATACTGAACTTATTGATAACGATAAGATGTTTGTTATGAGTGTAGCAGAGTTTATGCATCCTGAATTATATGCTAATGTAATGGAAGAGCTAAACTCATTCACACTATGGCGAGCACCTGAAATAACAGGTAGAAAAAACTATCATATAGGACCAGACCAAACACATCCGAAATGGATTGAAATAGCAAGAGAGTCAACTTGGAAGAACAAATTAGTTAACGACGCGATACAGACAAAATTTAATCTTAACGAGGACATCATTTTAGGTGAGCCATTGATGTGGCAAGACGACAACACTAATAGTATTAATGATGTACACGTTGATAGTCCAGCATACTACTACACATACCAACATTGCCTAGCAACAGACAGTGAGTTTGCTCACACTGGTACTAAGTTTTGGGAAGTCGAATGTGAGTACGATGATGCAATTGATGAAGGATTAGATCCAACATTTGGTGAGGATAGTAAATTGGTTAATATGGGATTACAAATGCCTTATGTACCTAACCAAGCATACATATTACCACGTGGAAGTCGCGGCTGGCATTCGTGTCCTGATCTAACACTTGAAGCGGACCATATGGAACGCACAATGGTTTATATGATTATTACTAAGGCGTAACGAATTTGACTCTGTTAAGATATGTTTCAGGCCCACCTGACTGTTTACCTATGGTGTGGTCTTTTACATAACCAGTAACAGTAACAATGTTGCCTTTCTTCTGTTCAGGTTGTGATGAGAAGAACTTAACAAGATTATCTTCATTGTCTTTGGCAACAAACAAGTAACTAGCACTTCTCCAAATATATTTAACGTGGATAAACTCTAAAGTAAACTCACCTCTAGCATGTAGTTCGCCAATATGCTTACTATCTTTAGCAAGTTTCTTTTCGATCTTATTAAAGTCTTTTTGCGTTTGACCGTTAGCATACACATTAGGTAAACTGGCAATTACACCTACGTCTTTGTATTGGACATACTCTTTGCTAATCAGTCCTAGGATTGTCTGCTCAAAATCACTGATGCTTCTTTTAATTGCTTTGAGACTTAACCCTTTGAAGTATCTTACCATATGATCTACATTAGTATAGTCGTCGTCAATAACTGTGACATTGGGATAGTACTTAGAAAGTGACTGCTCAATGCTTTTGTTTTTGAACTTTTCAATACCCATTGCGTTATTGATGATGAACAGGTTAGGTAACTTCATAGCATCGCCGTTCTCGTCTTTTTCGTATACGGCATCTTTTTTAATGTAGCCACCGTTAATTCTATTAACAGCAATAGACAAGGTAAGAAGATCCTTTAAATTAAATTGATCTTCAAACCATTTACCCGAAGGTGCTTTTATTTTTTGAACTGACATTATGCTTCAACCTTCTTATTGTTATAGTCAGCCATTGCCTCTTTAATCATTTTACGATACTCGCCCATCAATTCCCAACCATTAAGATCGCCTGATGTCTGAATATCAAATCCGTAACCTTCTTTAACTTGTCTGTTAGGATTATACGAAACTTGCTCTACAAAACCAAATTCAATTTTGTAGTATTTCTTTTGATGATAAGTTCCTCGCTTGTCACCGTGTATCCAGAAAGTATCATCTTTGCCTTGAACAGGAGTCATTACAGCACCTGTACAATGTTTAAGAAACTTTTGAAGTTGCTCAGTGCTTTGATAGTCTGAGGCTAATACAGTTGTATTTCTTTGTGTAATCATTATGCCGCCTCAATCATTGATAATGGAACATTATAAGAACGACCACGCATATCAACTACAGCCTTCTTAACGTTCACTTTAGTAACCACACCAGGAGTACGTTTTGTTTTTTGTACTACCCACACATTGTCACCAACTGAAATGCTAGACTTAGCATTAATGGTTTTAACTGAATTAACGAAAGAACTTAACTCATTAAGTTCTGCTAGGCTGAAATCACCTGTTCGAATTGCTCTTTTAATCTCTATCATGTTCATAAAAACTCCTACCTTTTTGTTAAACTATGTGCATATTATACCGGATTTCGTGGCAAAGGTCAACCTAATTTACAATTAAATTGTATATTTGTTCCCAATTTTTTACCACAGTTGCTGGTCCTGTGTAGTCCATATTATGTCCATGCTCTACTAAGATAGAGTTGAGTCCTGCGTCCGTGCCCCAATCAGCATTTTCTGGTTTGTCTTCAATCCAGTATGCTCCAGGGTATTTTTTACCATACTCTTGTAGTATTACATCCTTGTCAGCACCAGTGTCTAAACACACTACTTCTTTGAACGCATCGCCCATTAGTTTGTTAAGATTACGCTCTCTTAGATGTTGAGCATAAGGATCGTTGCTTAGGCTTGTGATTGCTACAAAGTGGTATTGGTGTTTTTCATGAAGCAGTTTGATGTAATATTGTGCGTCACGCAATGGAGGTAAGAAACCTATTGCGGCACTTTCGTTAAATTGCTTAACAAGTTTATGACCTTGGTTACGGCTAATACCGTACCTGTCACCAATGCTGTACATGAACTGAAAGCCTTCTACTTTCTCATGTCCATGATGCTCCATCCAGATGCTAAACCCTTCTTCCCAGTCTAAGCATACGCCATCGCAGTCTGTTAAAATTACTTTACTTTTATTTTTAGCATCGCTATTCATACTTGCGGTAAGTGGGTCGAGTAAGATTCTCTCCCTTCTAGTCATTTGCTGATTTTCTTTTTTGTCGTACATAAGTCACCTCACTATAATTGCATATTATACAGTAAAGTTTAGACTGTGTCAAGTGAATTATAAACTTTAATCTCTGCTTCTAGTTTATCATTTTTTAATAGTGCTGAATATTTTACAGCACAATCTGATCTAAAACGATTCATTTCTAATTGTGTTTTATCCCACAGATCTATATTAGACTCGCGTGTAAAGTGCGTATGCGATACTGCGTCTACATCAATACCATTTGTCCATAAAGGTACACTGGGTATATGCGTTGCTTGTATATTGTAGTGCTCTTTTAATACATTATTAATTTCACTGATATGTGTAAACTTTGCTTGTAGGTTTTTTATTTTAGTTAAGTAATGTCCTGCGTGATAGTCATAGTCAGTTAGTTTCTGTGCTGTTTCCCATAGTTCATCTAGTGTAGTTTCATTGTTGTGATACATCGTCCACTTGTCTTTACAATACCAATAGACTAATGTTTCAAAGGCACTAATAATTCTATCAACGGGATCTCTATAAAATACATAGTGTGTAAAGTTTGGTTGCTTGTATAGGTTCCTGTACATCAAGTATGAATCAGCAATAGGCAACGAATAATAGTATTCCTTGTTTTCAAATAGTTCTTGTATGTGTGCTGGTATAGGGTTACTTGATATGAGCTTTAATCGTTGTGCTCTAAAAAATTGATCAGGTGAAGTAGAAAGCTCTTGTAAGTTAAACCCTAATGCGGTAGAGCCGCATTTACCTGGAGCAAAAAACGTTAGTTGTCTATCGAAGTCTATTATAAGCATAAAGTTACTTATCAAAAAAAAGCACTCCGAAGAGTGCTTTTTCCGTTTGTTTTTGATTAGTCTAAACTATTCAAATTCATACATCATTTAGATTGTATACTTATACTCTACTACACCAGTAACAACACCTGCTGTAGGTACTGCCGCTGTAGATCCATTTGCTTGTACAAAAGCAACTGAAACTGCCGCGTTCTTGGTTAATGCTGAAGCAAAAGGTAAATCAACAACGTATGTACCGATCGCGATATCATTTGTTGTTGACGCCGCTAGTGTATTACCACTACCTGCGTTATCTTTTACTAACATTCCGTCTACTGATCCACCGCTAATGCCGGTTGTAACGTTAAGAATAACTCTAGCCGCATAGTAAGTTCTTCCTGAAACATTTGGTACTGTACCAATGTCAAAAGAGTTTTCTGTACTATCTGCTGTGAATGACGTTCTCATTACAAGGCCGTCACCTGCGTTATTATCTACATAGTCCTTAACTGCCGCTGATGTTGGTACTGTTGTATCATTATCAGTTGCACTAATTCCTGTGCCTTCAGCCGTAAATGCTGTTAGCGTTACTGCGCCATCGCTTAAAGAACCAAACTGTACAGTTCCAGAAGCAGTTACACTAGTTGCGCCTGTTATAGCACCACTTGAAATACTTGCTGTTCCGTCAGTTAAAGTCGTAGCACTAACACTTGTTAGTCCACTAATAGTACTGTCTAAAGCAATAGTTAAGTCATCAGCACTATTAGAAGTAGTAATGTTACTACCACCTAATATTTTTAATTTGTCTGATGCTAAAGCAACTACGTTATCAGCCGCGTCATCTGACTGGATAGTCAAAGAAGTTGCGATTGAAGCCGTGCCTGCCGCTGTGATTCTTCCTTGAGCATCAACTGTGAAAGTTGCTACTGTAGAAGCGTCACCATAACTACCAGCCGATACGGCTGTGTTATCTAGACCTAATGTCACACTACTTGCGCCGGAGGCTGATGTTATACCAGTTCCACCTGCGATAGTTAATGTACCACTGTCTAAGTCTAAAGTTCTTCCAGTTGCGTCGTCACCTGTAAAGGCTAAATCGTCGTCTCTGTCTAAACCGTCAACGTATGCTTTAAGGTTAGTGTTAGCAGTACTAATAGCACTATTTAACGTTGTAACCTCTCCATCAACATAGTCCTTAACCGCACCTGAAGTACCGATAAGTGTATCACTATCTGTTAATGTTGTTTGGAATGCAGTAACAGTTATCGAACCGTCACTTAATGATCCAAACTGGACTGTACCTGTACCAGTAATATCGGTACCTGTAATTGCGGCGGCTTGCATATCTGCCGCTGTATAAGTAAGTGATCCAGTAGATGAACCAGTGAAGGTTCCTGTACCGAATACTACTTTGTCTTCACTCTCGTCCCAACCCATAAATACGTTATCACTATCACCACGTTCGATAACTAAACCGACGTCGTTTGCTGGAGTACCAGTAGTGCCTGTTGCTAATTCTAAAATAGAATCCGCAATAGTTGTATTTGTTGATGAGACAGTAGTTGTAGAACCGTTAACAGTTAAGTCACCAGTGATGGTGGCATCGCCGTTAATGGAAATACTAGTTGATGTGATGTCATTCGAAAGCAAACTTCCTTGTACGTCAACGTTGCCGGCTCTAATAGCCTTAAGAGTTGAACCGTCGGATCCAGTAAATTCGTAACGATCACTCGCACTTACCCACTTGAATCTTCCGCCACTCTTGCCTAGTTGTACGTCATTGGAAACGCCTTTTAGACCAAAATTCTTTACATCTGCCATTTTGTTCTCTCCTTGGAGTTTTTGAGGGTATTCATATCCCCCTTTCAATTTTTACATTGTTCCGGAATAATGTGTGTCTAGATGTGTTGTACTTGTATTTATCAATTCGGCCAGAAATAGTGGCAAGACCAATTGATTATGTTTTTAGATATATGTTACTTTAACAGTAACGTTTCCAGCGGTTGCTGAATAATGATTAATGCGGAAGTTCGTTTCAAACTCTGCTGAATTACTTGAAGGCCATATGTATTCTGGATTACTTAGATATCCACCCACTGAACCTGGGTCGTTGTCATCTACTCCGTGTAGTAAGTCATGGTCTGCTGTAGTACCTACTTCCATGGTAGTGTCCTGTGAACCACCAGTGAACGGTGTATGTATATCTATACTAACACTTTGTATTTTACCACCGGGCGATACATTTCCTAGGTCATGATCCTTGCTGTTACCGAACCCGCTAATTGGTGCCGTTACGTTCAACGTAAGCGTCTGTGCGTCGGTATTAGCACTATCTTGGTCACTTACCTTAACCCAAGCACTACCGTCCCATAAGTATAATGCCCATTCACCTACACCGTTATCAATAACGTATGCTTGGTCACCAGTAGTTGGTGATAGTGAATTTCTTGCTGATATGTCTGCTACAACTGTCGAACTTGCGGCTCTGATACCTTGTTCAACATTCATTGCTAAAGGATACATTCCATTGTGTACACTAAACATACCTATGTTATTTTCAAAGTTACCCGTGCTATCGAATATATCAATAGGACCGCCATCTGTTCGAACTAGTTTAAGTTTATTTCCTGTACTTGCTGTTGTAAATGTTGGTAGTCCAGAAACGTTACTAGACCCTACATAAGGATTGCCATTAGCATCGTTTGTATTAGAAAATATACTAATTGAATTACCATTTGCTTCTGTTAGTGTTAAAACAGTACTTGTAAATGTAGCAGTTAAGTTAGGTATACTTGCGGCATTAATGTCTGTGGCCATGTCTTCTGGTATGCCTACTGCTATACCATACGCGGCCTGCCCTGCGGCATTGGTTGTAAACGATACTGTGGTATTGCCACCACCGCCATTAAAGATAGCACTAAAAGGTGTATACCCGCCAACCAATCCGTATGCTGTACCACTCGCAACAGAATTAACTGTTGTAGGTGCTGGTGAAGAACTTGCTACTATACTGGTACCACTGAGTCCATTAATTTGACTGACTGTTTCTGCTAATGTACTAGTAAATCCTGCTCCATTAAATGTGTGACTAACACTATTAAAGATAACTGTTGTACCGTCTGGTACTGTTGGGTTAATTGCTGAACCTATTGTATTTGTTTCTACAGAGTTAGCAATTTTTAAAAACATTATTTTACCAGTATCACTAGTGGTTAAGTCACCATCTGTGTCTGCGTAAATAAAGTCTCCTGCGGCTCCAGGTATTGCTGGTACAAAGTCTATAATTCTATTGTTAGGGGAAACCATGAACGCATCTGGTCCTGGTCCGTTTTCAACTACAACACCGAAACTCTTACTGACAAGTGCGGCGTTGGCTTTAACAAATGTGCCTGTGTCACTTACAGCAATAACATCACCTATAGCAAAACCGTGTGCAGTTTTTTCTAGTAAGTAATTTAGTTGTGGGTTTAAGTATTGAAATCTGCTGTTAACGTTAGCATAGAAGTCTGAACTAACTATGCCACTTGGTAGTGGATCTAACATTGGATGTCCACTTTCGTTTAATGTAAATATAACACAACTACCTGTGTTAAATATACCGTTACCTGTATTACTTTTAAATGTATTATAACGTGCTACGTCTTCAACTACGCATGTAACACTTGTAGAACTTTTAGCAGTTACTGATGTTATTTTTAAACATTGTCCTGTAGTGGCACCTGCTATCCAGTCGCCGACAGTAACATCAAGTCCGTTAAACTCTCTGTCTTTTCTTGTTAAGTGAGAACCATGTGCTTGTGATGTAACAGTAAATGTAATAGTCCATTTATAAAACTTTGGACTAGCACCACCTGTTGCCCATCTGTCGCCTGATCCGTTTTGATGTGCCCATTGAGTATGCCCGGCAACGGTACTTACGTTAATTCCTAAAACCTTATTGGGTACATTGAGTTCTACTTGACTAGTCTTATAAGACATAGTATTACTCCGCCATCACAAACGTTATCCAAGCATGGGTGCTTGTTCCAAACGATCTACTGGCTCCTGTAATACCTTCTGTTACTTTTAAGTCTACGTTAGCATCTGTAGAGAAGGCTCCGAATGCTGTTGGTGATCCTGAACTGCCACCACCATCAACTGTTCTTGTTGTCCAGTCTCCGCTTATTGCGTTCATGCTGTATTTGTTAGACGCATATTGATAACCATGAGCCATAATTGCTATTGGTGGATAATCAAATCCTGTAAATTGTACTTCTATCTCAGCACCTGCGGCACTTGTAACTGATGTTGCACTAATGCCTGCTGTCTTATCTGAAATACTACTTAGTTCTCCTGAAGTATTAAAGTTTAGTTTTAATCTTTCGTATGTGTTGCCACGTGTAACACTACCACCACCGCCTCCGCTTGATGCGAAAGTAATGCTGTCTCCACTATCACTAGTGGTTAGTGTCATGTTACTGCCGGCAACTAATGTTAATGTATCTGTTCCTGAATCGGCAACTACGTTATTTTGTCCTGATACTGCTATAGTTTCAAAACTATTACCCGATCCTGCTGGTCCACTTGGTCCTGTTGGTCCGGCTACAGTACTTTCTTCACCCTTAGAACCTTTATCACCTGCTGGTCCTTGTGCTCCATCTGAGCCAGTACTACCACTAGTACCTGCTGAGCCTTGTGCTCCAGTTTGTCCTTTATCGCCTTTGTCACCAGTTGGTCCAGTTGGTCCACCTAGTTCGCCTTTTGATCCTTTATCACCACTTGGTCCAGTAGTACCTACATTACCTTGCGGTCCTAATGGTCCTGTGGCTCCTTGTGGTCCTACTACTGTACTATCTGCTCCAGTGGCTCCTTGTGGTCCAGTTAATCCCTGTGGACCTAATTCGCCTTTTGATCCTTTATCTCCAACAGTACCCTGAGTACCTGTTGTTCCTTGAGCGCCAGTGGCTCCTTTATCTCCAGTTGTTCCTGCTGGTCCAGTTGTTCCTTGTGGTCCTTGTGGTCCTGCTACTGAGCTATCTGCTCCAGTGGCTCCTTTATCTCCAGTTGTTCCTGCTGGTCCTGTGGCTCCTTGTGGTCCTACTACTGTGCTATCTGCTCCAGTTTGACCTTTATCACCTTTATCTCCATTTGATCCATTGCTACCTGCGGCTCCAGTATTACCAACATTACCTTGTGGTCCTGTGGCACCTGTTGATCCCTGATCTCCAGTTGCTCCTTTATCGCCGGCGGCACCAGTTGATCCTGCTACGCCTTGTGGTCCAACATCACCTTTGGTACCTGTTATTCCTGTATTACCTTGTAGTCCTGTATCACCTTGTGGCCCAGTAGCACCTGTTTGTCCTTTATCGCCTGCTGTTCCCTGGGCTCCTTGACTTCCCTGATCGCCCTTACTTCCTTTGTCGCCAGCCACTCCAGCCGGTCCAGTACTTCCTGCCGCCCCTGCACTACCAGTTGCTCCTGTACTACCAGCCGCTCCTACTTCTCCTTTTGATCCTTTGTCTCCAGCACTTCCATTTGATCCAGCACTTCCAGGTTCACCTTTAGAACCTGCTCCACCACCAGCCGTCGCATCAATAGTTATAGTACTACCACTAGCACTAATAGTTGCGTTAGCACCAGCCGTAAACGTCAATGTATCTGTGGCATTTGTGGCAACAATACTGCTACTACCTGTTACTGCTACAGTTTTAAATGCTTCACTGGCTCCTGCTCCACCACCACCTGTGTTGGTAATAGTAACCGCATCTGATGAAGTATCAGAAGTTAATGTAATTCCTGATCCTGCTACGAATGTTAATGTATCTGCTCCTGAATCAGCAATAATGGCATCTTGTCCTGCTATTTGTACATTCTTAAAGGAATGATCTTGTGCTGATGAGTTTGTTATGGTGACTGTATCACCTGTGACTACTGTTGTTATGCCATCGCCACCTAGGATATTAAATGTATCGTCTTTGGCACTTGCGGCAGTTGAACCTGTGTCACCTGTTACAGTCTTATAAAATCTTAATGCGTCAACGTTAGCACCAATATATGTGTTAACTTGACTCTTTGTATATTTGTCAATAGCCGAGTCATTTAGTGTAGCATCTATTGTGACACTATCACTGCCAGCATTTGGTGTAAATGTAATGTTAGCACCACTGGTCCATGTTAAAGTATCTTGATTAGTTTCTGCTACTACATAAGTACCATCAAACACCATGTTCTTAAACGTGCCTGTAATAGCATCTGATTTTGCTATTTGAATTGTACTGTTACCTGAGTATTGATTTAACGCAATGCCATCGCCTGCTTCAAATCTAATTGCTGAAGTGGCCGTTGCGGCATTAATTGTATTAGCCGAACCAACTGTGTTGATCTGACTTATTGAATTCTGTAATTGTGCTGATGCTATGTTGGCATCAACTTCTGCTTTACTGTAAACACTTAAATTTGTTCTGGAAGCACTAGCCGATGATAAGTCACTTAGGTTAAGTGTCTTGTTTGACATGTTAGACAATGTAGCATAATCAATGTTATTACCAACTGATCCAACTCTAATGGCATAGTCCGCCGTTCCTTTAAAGTTACTAGCATAAATGTTTAAGTACATTTTTGAAGTACTACCAATGTCATATGCCTGTGTTGTATCTGGAAGACTTGATGCGTCCTTAGGAATATAATTTGCTAAGTTGGCTGTTAGATCGCTTGGTGATACACCTGTTAATGATACTGTTGTCCAACTAAGACTACCACTACCATCTGTTTTTAAAACTTGTCCAGTTGTACCATCTGCTGTAGGTAATGTAAACGCATTCGAAATAGTTAAACTTCTATTAGCATTAATCTTTAATGCTGGAGTAGTACTTGAACTACTGCCTGCGTAAAATACAGTACTGTTAGCACTTCTTACTTCAATGTGCCCATCTATTGTACTAGTACTTAAAAATAAACTGTGTGCTGATTTTAATTCAACATCTGCTTGATCATTGGAGCCAATTATAAATCTTGTTTTGGCATCTGATCCTGTGCTTTGACTATAGATTGGATAGTTAGCATTATTATAAACTCCAGCATACGCATCAATGTTAGCATTGTCTCCAAAGTTTCTTCCTCTGTAAACAAATGAGTTGGCGTTAGTGGCTGTTGTTTGTAATGTTGTGGGTAAACTATATGCTGTTGTTGAAACAGTAATAACGTTTGCTGACTCTGTTATTGAGGTAGCACCTGCGCCTACAAACTTCTTGAATTTTAACTGGTCGCCGTCCTTAGCAGAAAATACACCAATTCCTGATGCTCCTGTGTTGGATGCGCCTGTTACTGCCGCGTTCGCGTCTGCGGCAAGACTATTTTGTGCTAAAAATACTCCTTGAGCGGCATCATAGACTAGTATCTGATTATCAGTAATACTATCTATATTAAATGTTAAGTTATCACCTGTTACGTTTGGCATAGATTTTTCCCATTAAACTTTTCTTACTTGAGTATTTATCAAAAACTGATAAAATTAATTACTCAAAGATATTTGAGAAATAGCACCATAAGCCGCTAGGTAATCAACTCCGTTACCGACAGCAGATCTATCAACAACTGCTCTTAAATAAACGTAATTACCTTTAAATGTATGAATCTCAGTACTTGTTACTGAAGTGGCTTTTGTAATTGTTTTGATGTCGCCCCAATCCGCTTCTGCTGGATTAAGACTTAACGTCGCCTGTAGTTTGACCGTTCCGACAAAGTTGGTGTATTTAATGCTTACAGAATGAATACCATCGGTATAGCCATAATAACTATCCGCTTTTACTTTGACGCCGGTCGTGTTCATAGTAGACCCGGTGTTTGCTAAAATTTCAATACTTCTTCTCATAGTGTCCTCAATTAGTATTTATCTCATTGAGACTAGAAAAGAATACTTGCTATACTGCTTCTAGCCTTTCCATAAGTCTTTCAGCACGATTAGTAACTTGTCTGTACCATTTGCTGTCTCTACCTTCTACAGCCGCCTGACTCCAGTCACCTTCATCAAGTGCTTTCTTAAAGTTTTTAAAGCCACTTAGTCTGGTTCTGCCCATATTGAACATCATATTAACTAGTACTTCTTGTACTTCACCTGGCATATCATCAAAGTCTTCAAACAAAACTTTACATTCAGATATAGCAGTATCGAGGTCTTTTTCAAAACAGTCGTTAACTCTATCTTCGTCCACAGGCGTGCCAACTGGTTGTCCAGATTCCGCATCTGATTCCAGTACTAAATGTCCTACACCAAACGTAGGCAATCCTAAATGATCGTGGTACACTTCGTATACTACACCTTCATCTATTTTCATTTGTTCGAATACTGCTTCTCTATCCAAACCTTTATCTCTATTAAAAAATCCCATTCTATTTCTCCGTTATAGTTTCACTATATAGTTTACAGACTCTTAAGTCTTTTACTGATTCTTTTTGTAGTACCAGTTTAATTTTTGCGATATCGTGCTTTTCATTTGTGTATACAATATGTGTATATCCTGATCGGCTACGATGTATTCTATTAGATCCTCTCTTGTACAAGTTAGTAACAGTATCCTGAATCTTTATATTCTCTTTTGCTTCACTTTTCCAGTGCTTGAGGAGTTCTACTCTATATCTATATTTACCAAAATATAGTTTCTCTCTACAGTCAAAAACACCTTTAAGCATCTCTTTGTAGACTGCTTCGCTGTAAGGACTGTGTACTTCGTGAATTATATCTTTAAACTCTACTGTAAACTTTTCAGCCTCAGATTGATCTTTAAAATATAGTGCTAACTTTCTACGTTGAACTTTGATGTAACCAAAGTAGTTACCTATGTTCTCACGTAAGGACAACCATGTAAACATTTCTTCAAAACGTACAGCATCGTGTTCCCACTGATTACCATTGATTGTAACTTTAAACGGATACCGGTTATAGAATATTTTAGCACTAGGAATAGTGTTACAATTAAGCATTAGGTGTCCTGTCTAAATGTTATTGCTTCGCCGTTATAATCAATTGTTATTGTGCCACTGGTTGCTTCTTCAAACAATATCTTCTTACTGAGTGGTTTTTTAATTTCTTCTTCAAACAATCGTTTTAATGGTCTTGCTCCCATCATAGGGTCGTACCCTTTGTCAACTAAGTATTTCTTACAACCAGGTGTAAGTTTAATTTTAATCTTAGTATCGTTTGTTTTAAGTAGTTCATTTGTATCTTTAACTGTTCTAGTAACAATGTTCATAATCTCTTTAGGTCCCAGCACATTGAATCTAATAAACGCATCAATTCTATTTCTAAACTCTGGTGTAAAGAATTGCTTGGTTGCTTGTATATCAGCATCACTATGCGTTTTTTCTCCAAAGCCTATCTTAGCAGTATCTAGTTTTGCGGCACCTAAGTTACTTGTCATTAGTAATATTACATTAGTGAAGTCTACTGTCTTGCCTGTAGCACCTGTTAGTCTACCATCGTCCATTACTTGTAGTAATACTTGTAATACTTCTGGTGCGGCCTTTTCTACTTCGTCTAGCAATAAGATACAATTAGGATTCTTATCTACTTCAGACAGTAACATACCTTGGCCCATTTCGCCTTCAGCATGTCCAACGTATCCGGGAGGAGCACCAATAAGTTTACTAACACTATGTCTTTCCATATACTCTGACATGTCAAAACGTATTAGTTTTACATCCATTACTTCTGCCAATTGTTTTGCTGTCTCTGTTTTACCAACACCTGTAGGACCAACAAACAAGAAACTACCAATTGGCTTGTTAGTATCTCTTAGTCCTGCTTTACTGACTAGTATGCTTTCAACCAGTTTATCTACTGCGTCGTCTTGTCCAAATACTTTAGCCTTAATATCTTTGTCTAGTGTCTTAAAGCCTTTGGTATCTTCGATATCAATTACATCTGCTTTCATCTTAGCAATTTTGGCTACTTGCTTAAGAACAGTTTCCATTGTTACTTCTTTGTTCTTTGCTATTTTAGTTACAGCACCTGCGGAATCAATAACGTCTAATGCTTTGTCAGGGAACAGTTTGTTTTTAATATACCTATCGCATAACTCTACTGACCTTTCGACTAATTCTTTTGTGTACTTTACACCGTGGAAGTCTTCATAGTGACCTTGTAGGCCTAAGCATATTTTGATTGTGTCTTTTAACGATGGCTCTAATATGTCTAGTCTTTGGAACCTACGCATTAATGCTCGATCCTTTTCAAAGTTTGTTGCCCATTCATCAGGTGTAGTAGCACCAACACATAAAAGTTTACCCTTACCGAGTAAAGGCTTTAACATGTTTGCCGCATCTACATTACTTCCACCGGCACTACCGGCACCCATTATCATGTGTATTTCATCAATAAACAAGATAGCAGTAGGGTCATTTTCTATTTGTTCTAGTACAGTTTTTAATCGTTCTTCAAAGTCGCCCCTATACTTTGTACCAGCCAGCATTGTCGCAATGTCTAACTGATAAACTGTTTTATCTAATAGTATCTCTGGTACATCTTTATGTACAATCTTGTAAGCCATGCCTTCAGCGATAGCAGTTTTACCTACCCCGGGTTCGCCAACTAGGCACACATTATTCTTTTTACGTCTTGCCAGTACTTCAATCACATCTGTTACTTCTTCAGCTCTACCAATGAGCGGATCTATTTGATTGTTGCCTGCTTCAATGTTTAAATTCTTTAAGTAGTCTACGTCGCCAAACTCACTAGAACTAGAATCAGAAGATAAATGCTCAATAAGTTTTTGTCTATCTAGACCATTAATAGCAATAAAGTAATTAGCATGACTTTGTAATTCGTTTGTAATACTCACAAGCACATCAATCGCATTAATTGTTTCTCTGCCATTAAAGATACTCTGAGCAAACGCTCTTTGGAATACACGTTCGACAGCCATTGTTTTCTTGGGGTCGCCTGTGCTACCACTGTCTGACTTTAAATTGTTAAATTCATAATCTTCTAGGTACTGCTGTAAGTCTGCTCGTAATGTGTTAACATCAATTTCCAATGCTGAACACACATCCAATATTTCTTGCTCCTCTAAAAGAACTAGAGCAATGTGTTCAATGGTTACATACTCATGACCGTAGTTGATCGCTTGTGCTACTGACTTTGTTAATACTTTATCTATCATAATACTATTTAACTGTTACGTTTCCTTTCTTGTTGAATTTGTCGTAACAAATCTTGATGCTTAGGCAACAAGTTGTCTGGCGGACAAATCTTTATTAAAATTAGGAAGTCACCCACTATGCCACTGTTAGCCATAACGAATCCTTGCCCACGAAGTTTAAGCCTAGAGTCAGGTGCCGAACCAGCCGGAACCTTGACATCTAATTTCTTGCCTGATATATGATCGAGTGTTACAGTTGTGCCAATTAACGCCTGTATGTAATCTATTTCAATCGCACCTATTAAGTCATTACCGTCCCTGCCAAATGTAGGGTGTCCACTTACTGCTAATCGAACTCTTAAGTCTCCAGCCGGTAAGTTAGGATCTTGTATTGGTGCCTTGCCTGGTATGTTGTATATTGTATTGTTTTTTATACCTCTTGGTACTTGTATATCTAACTGCCCTGTTCCAACGTCTATTCTTTTAGTGGCACCAAAGTACACATCCTCTAATGAAACATCTATGTGTGTTTCGGCATTAAAGTTTTGTGGTCGTTGCCGTTGCCTAGTGCGTTCAGCATTTTGAAATATATCACCAAACATATCAGCAAACGGATTACCGTGCCCATTAAAAGGATTGTCCGGTTGTCCTTGATTTCTAAACGGACTAGGATTATCGTATTGTGCCTTGCGTTCTGCGTCGCCTAATACGTCCCATGCTTCTTGTACTTTCTTAAACTGTTCTGGATCACCACCTTTGTCAGGATGATGCTTAGAGGCAAGTTTACGATATGCCTTCTTAATTTCATCTGGTTGTGTGGTGTGATTAACACCAAGTGTTTCGTAATAATCCATAAGTGTATTATACAGGATTTACTTGAGAAGTCAAGTTAATCGTTATCAGAATTTAAGTTATCTAGGAAACTACTTAATGACGACTTTGTTTCTGTTTTAGTCTGTACACCTTCGTAGTATTTCTTGTATTGTTCTAATTGAAATCTAAGTTTTTGTATCTGCTTATTATTCAATTGCATGTTGTATTGTAGTTGTTGCCAACCTAAATCAGTAAAGCCAAATACTACAGGGTCAATGCCCTCTTCGACTAGTTTAGCAAATACTTCTTTTTGATTTTTACTTGTGATAACTATAACTTGAATGTTAGCCATTGTTTCAACACTAACAGGATCTAAGTTTAAACGTTCTCTTTCTACTTCGGTAGTAAAGATTTCTAAAGGCTTGACGCCCATTGACGAACAACCTGATATTAAAATTACGCCTGTTAAAATTAAAAGTGTGTGTAGTTTGTTTTTCATTAGGTACCTTTGTAGTTAGGGTTAGCAGTTGGTGAACACATTGAGTTATAGCCTGGATCTGTTTTTAGTACTACTGCTTTCTCTTCTTCTGTTAGCGGACTACCTTGTGCTATTTCGTTACACCTGACTGTGTTGCCCCAATCATTATTTAAAATTCTTTCAACACTTGCTGGTCGCTTATTGGCTAAGTCGCCAAGGTCACGTCTCTTACCATCTGCGTTAGTTTTAGTGAATCGTGTTTCGAGGAATCGTTTTTCTTGTTCGAGTTGTTTGTTCTTTGCGTCTAAATCAGCATACATCTTCTTCTGTGCGTTGAAATCATCTTCGCGTTGCTTCATTAGTTTCTTTTGTTCTTCTATGCCGTTTTCGAGTTTCTCGTTATTAGCCTCTGATATGGCTAGATTGGCTTGTAGATTTTTAACATAAAGGACACCGCCTCCTGCTGTACCGAGGACGATGAGTAGGAAAAATAACTTAATCTTCCACATTGTGCTTCTCGACTAGGTCTAAAACTTGTTGTACAGTTTGAACATCAAAAGTTTCTTCTTCTGGGATTGTTATACCTAGTGCTTCTTCAATTTGCATGAAGATATCCACTACGTCTAAGTCATCCGCGCCTAGGTCGTTAAGCATATTTGTTTCAGGTAATATTTCCTTGTCGCGACCAAAATGGCCTTTTAATGTGTTTAGTACTGTTTCATTCATTATATTTTTCGTAGTAATAATATTTTATCACTATGCTCTTTTGTTATGGTGAATCTTTGGTCTGAAAAGTTATTAACAGTATAATCCTTACCTAGGCATCTTTCTAAAAATATGTCTTCAGTTCCTCTATCCAAAATAGGTTCTCTGGATATGTCTTCCATGATATCTGCTTCACCAAAATTAACAATCTCAAAGCAAAATGCTCTACGACCGTTTATTGTAATAGTATTCTTATGCTCGTTTTCTTCTAACGAAACATTGGCTACTAAACTTTCTAGGAAAAAGTTTCCTATGTTATTATTATATTCGTTTTTTTCTTCTTTCATTTTATTCTCTTGAAACTCTTCTCTAGTTACATACTTATCTGGATCTGTTATAACAAAGTTCTTCCAACTAGTATCTTCTGCTGTGAACTCTTTGTCTGAATAGTACGGCTTATACGTCCATCCATCGGTTTCCATTATGTTTTTTAAATCTGCTACAACCTGTTCTGCTAAATCAAAGAAGTCATTTGATCGTTTAACTTCAACAAAGACCATATAGTTTCCGTCTTCGTCTGTTGCTGGGCTGGCCTCTACATCTAAAACTTCATAAGGTCCTGTTTCAATAAAATGCGATAAGTCTTTTGCTGGCTCTTTATCTTTAACATAAAACCCTAGAACGATAACTTCATTGTTGGCGCCTGTCTTAGGTGCGAACTCGTCTATGCTAACTTTAGGTAGCACTAAGTCTTGTAACTCGTTATATTTCAAGGTCATTGCCTAAGTCTCCTGCTTGTGGATTCAATTCCATATTGTTCGAATCTAAGCCACCTGTTAAGTTTGCTCCCATTTCAGCGTCTTCAACACTAACGTTTTCGTCATCGTTAACTAAGTAGTCTGCTTCTATTTTCTCTACATACTTCCTAGGAATCTTTAACTCTACTAACCAAACAGGATCTTCATTTGTTTTAGTTTTTCTATAAACTCTATTCTTTTTAATCTCTATCTCGATATCTTCTGGACTTGCTATCTTTTTAGGATATTTGTATACATCTTCAACAAATTTAACTTTGATATCCTTTTTAGTAAGTCTAAGTCCACCTTCTGGATCTGGCATCTCGTCTCTTTCGTACATCAAAGTAAGATTTACCCAATATTTACTGGGCCTACCTACTTCAACAATCTTGCCTTTGATCCAATTTTTATATGCGTAAACGCCTAGATGTTCAAAAAGACCATCCACTTCCATAATCATATCCAGCAGTTTCTTGTCTTGATTGATTAATCTTATAGTATTGTTAATATCTTCCGATGTATAGTTCGCCATACAAGTATTTATCAAAAAGTTGACTCTGGCATACTTTACTTGAGTTTAAAAGTTAACTGAGTTGGTAACGATCTGAGGTTTATTGCTAAATATTTTTGCAATGATTAATAACCATTTAAAAAGTTATACATCCATAAACACCGTAAGGCGAGGAAACTCACTTACGGTTTTTTTATGATTACAAGAAGGAGACAAACATGTCACGTAAAAAACGTAAAGAACGAGAATTCAAGGCGAGCATTCGCCAACTACAAACGGAGGATTTAATATTGAAACTTGACAACAGATACTTGAACAAAACGGCAAATGTAATAGTAATACCTAAGAATATAACCCAGGATACGTTACTAGAATCTTTAGAACATACGGAAACCAGCATAACATTCGCTGTAGGACCAGCAGGCACAGGTAAGACGTATATAACGACAAAGAAGGCTATTCAAGCATTAACATCAGGCAGAGTTTCAAAACTAATCGTAACTAGACCAGCAGTAAGTGTAGATGAGCAACACGGATTTTTACCAGGAACATTACAGGAAAAAATGGCACCTTGGACAAGACCGATCATCGACATTCTCGAAGAACATTTCACACCAAGTCATATTGAAACTATGATTGAATCGAATATTATTGAAATAGCACCATTGGCATACATGCGTGGTAGAACATTTAAGAATGCTTTTATTATCGCAGACGAAATGCAAAATGCGACAGAGGAGCAAATGAAAATGCTATTAACAAGAATAGGAACTAACAGCAAATTAGTTGTAACAGGCGATTTAAATCAACATGATAGAGGCTTCGGTGATAACGGACTAAAGGACTTCTTAAACCGAATTAAAGATAAAGACTCAAATTATATTAAAACAATAACATTCACTGCCAAGGATATCGAAAGACATCCAGCGGTTGCCGAAGTGCTTAGTTTTTATGATTAAGAGTGCTGTATCTTATGTAAGATAATATCACTGATATGACCGATTTGTGAATGTTCGACATCATACAAATCGGTCATTCTATCAACAGCACTTTTAATAGCAACAAGAGGATCACTCTTGCCCTGCTTAATGTGAGTATGTACAAATCCACCTGGCTTAAATTCAGCCTCGAATTTTAACATATCGTCTGCTATTTTATTGAGGTCTTCCATATTGATAAGTCGTATATTTCAATGTCTTGTGGTTGATCTAAACACCATTTAATGGTTTCTGCTACCTTTTCAGGCGATAACATTTCAGTTGGTGATGGTTTATATGAATATGGGTTAATGTTTAAGTTCGCCATATCTGTATTAACCCAACCTGGATTGACATTAATTACACGACACTTCTTGTTTGCCATATCAACTTTATGACCAAATGATAAATTTTCTGCTAATCTTGATAAGTGTGCTTTGTCACTAGAATACATCGTACCTGATATGTTGTGATTGTATTGCGACCTACTACCAATATTGATAATTGTTTTATCCTGACCATGCCAAGTTAAAAATACTTTTTCAAAAAGTGCAGACTGGTATGTGCTTAAATAAGCATTGTTAATAAACACATCGCATGGAACTACTTTCATAGCACACATATTAGTTTGTTCTATACTGAACCCATTTTTTCTACTTAATCCTACTATCTCGTGTTCTTGCCCAAGCAAGTCAGCACAGGCTTTACCAATCCCTTTGGTGTGCCCTGTTATTGCTATTTTCATTTTATATTTTCCTTACGTTTGAAATACATTATTATACCGTACGCACTTATAATAAACCAAAACACTTCTATCACCATGCTGGCTTTATTCATTGTGTACAATAAACTTACTGTTACTAACATAGCAACAATCATATTATTAAAACTATACCAAAACCCTTTAGGGTCTATTTTATCTAACTGTAACATAGCATAAGTTACTACTAACAATGCTACTCCTATATATCCTATTATGTCTGGTATCATGCTGATGCCGTATGTTGCTTTGCTATGTATTTCATTCTGTTGAACACACTCATCATACCAAGTTGTCTTTGCATACTTAACTGAGCACCCATAGGTATCTTTGTTATTGCTGAAGCAGTAAAGTTTAACATCTCGTTAGGTGTGTATCCACTGAATGCTTCTGTGAGTATAAACAACAAACCTTTTACTAGTTTGCTTTCTGAATATGCGTAAAATTGTAATGTGTTATCGCTGTCCTTGATATAATGTACCCATACTTGACTTTGACAGCCTGACACAAAGGTTGTATCATTGCGTAAAGATTCGTCTTCAATCATTCTTAAGTCGTTGCCCATTTCAATAATGTATTCATATTTGTCTATGTCTGTTTCTAATGTTTCTAGTACGTCAACATATTCTTCTATTGATGATATCATCTTAGTTTCTTATTTTTGTTAACTGCTTTTTCTAGCAGTGATAGTTTAATATTTTTAGACTGTGCGTAATGTAGTAATGCTTCTGTGTCTTTAGGAAAACAATGTCCTCCAAATCCAAACTCACCGTCTGGTCCAGGAACTTTCATATGACTGTTACCCATACGCGGATCACGTGTTAGCATATCTGTAAATTGATTCCAACTTACCATACTGCTACTTTCCTGCTGTAGTTTATGTAGTTCATTAAAGAATATTACTTTAGTTGCTAACCAACTGTTAATGGTGTACTTAATTAAACTTGCCGTACTTAGGTCTACTTTAAATGTTGGTACGACTCTTACATCACTATATCTGTTGTATGCTTTTTCAACTGTGTCACAGTCTTTCCATTTGCCGCCGAGTACTTGCATGTGTGGGTCTATAAAGTCTTGCGCCGCTTTCGCTTCTGTGAGAAACTCTGGATTATAAACTATTTTTAATTTATATGACTTCTTGAATACATGTAAGTAGTCAGGTATAATTGTACTCTTAACTACTACAATGCCTTTGTACTCGCAGGCATCTAGTTCTTGTAGTACGTCTGTTACTATATCTACATTAACACTACCATCTTCACTTGGCGGAGTAGGTACGCAAACAAAAGTAAGTGGTGGATTAAATTCATTGACAAGTTTATCAATTGAGTTGTCTTCTGAAATTCTAGGATCCACCACATACTGTTCTGCTTTAGAAAAGCCATCACTGACAGCAGTTCCAACAAAACCTTTACCGATAATACCTAACTTAAACTTTTGATCCATGTCTTTTTATTTCCAATATACTTGTTTATATGTTTAAAACTGTATACTTTTAATTTATGATTAAGCATAGCAAATGTTGTACCTTCGTGGTCTTTAACGTCACGCCATACAGATTTATTATCACCTATGCCCATTGACAGTACACTTGACCATGTGAAGGCATCAACAGCCACAAACACACTATTAGCCAATGCTTGATTAACAAATGCGTTCTTCCAATCCTTTGCTTCGCTTTCAGTAGTATAGTCAGTTGACCACGAACCGTCCTCGTGTACATTATAACCAAACTTATCTGGATTAATATCTAAGTCTGCTAACCATCCTTCGTCCCATACTACTGCCGACTTGGCGTCTGGGTGGTTGGCATGATATATTAATAACTCTGACATTACTAGGTTGTCTATCAACCCTTTGCTAATCAATATGTTTATTTTACTTTTTAAATTTTCAAACGTGTCGCCTTTAAGACCTACAATAAAACTACACGAACTCCAAAAGTCTGGAATCTGTTTTTTTATTTCTGTAAGTGTTCTAACATACTTCTCAAAGTTGTATCCTTTCTTTATTTGCTTTGCGCCTTCCTTGGATAATGTTTCAATACCAAAGTTTAAACTAACAATACCAGCCTGCTTTATCATTTCAATTTGCTCTGGCTTATTCATTATAACATCAAGCCTGGCATACGCAGAAATATTTGGTCTAAAGTCTAATTGCTTTACAACTTTTACCAGTAGTTCTAGTTTCTCATTGCTTTCGTTTAATGTATCGTCTGCGGCAAAGAAGTTAGTTATGCCGTATTGTTCGTATGCTGTTCTAAATGTATACAGCATTGCTTCTTCTGTGTTAAGCACAACGTTCTTTGCGTTACGCATTGGGTAGTTACAAAAACTACAATTAAATTTACATCCTAGCGATACTTCAAACCCTATTACATCATTTTTATTTAAACAGTCATCTGGTTGAAACAGATCAAACAGCACAGGCTTTTCTTTATCTAAATCATAGTTAAGGTTTGTAAAGATGTTATCGTCTTTGGTCTTATTAAAACGTGACATGTCCTTAACAGCAATCCAATCTCTAAGCATTTCGTCTGCTCTACCAATGAACACTCCGTCTATGTCTGTGTATTGTTCTATCTGCCTTTCGTTAACTACTCGCATGCCGCCTATAATAATTCTTACATTAGGTAATGTAGATCTAACTGTCCTGGCAATCTTAAGCATTTGGCCCATGGCACTATCTTCATCGTTTTCCCACGGACTGCGTATAGGCAAACTAATACCAATTACATTATCATCTGAGCCTTCAAAGAATGTTGACAGTAACTCGATTAGGTCGTCTGCTTTCCAGTGTGTGGCATAATCTATAACAGTTGCTTCAGCATCATTGTCATGGAATATACGTTTAATTATATGTGCGCCGAGACTTCTATAATTATTATAGTAAGCACCGTTGTTAGTTTCCGTTAGGATCGCGGCTTTCATATTATCTAATGGGCATTCATTTCTAATTCGACTAGAGTAGCACTTAGATTAATTTCTGGATCAGCACATGACACACTCTTGACCATGCCGTCTCTAATAATAACAATGCTCTGGTCTTGCGTTAGCGGATCAGTACTCCAAAGTTCTAAGTTACGATACAAGAATTTAAAAATGTCTTCGTACTCTTCGGGTCTTGCTTGGTCACATATAAGTGTCCTTGCTTTTTTGTACTCGCCTGCTTTAAATAAGTCTACCATGGATAGCATCCAATCTTGAGTAGCACCATCTCCGGCCTGTGGCTTCTGAAGTATGCCTTCAACCACATTCTGCTGTACCAAGTTAATGCTTTTTCTTAAGTCTGGATAACTTGCTTGTACATAAGTGTCTAATGTTTCTAAGTCAATTTCTACACCTTCTGTCACACAGATAGTTGCGATACGAGCCGTAAATTCATTTATGTCTAGTTTCTCAATATGGAAACCTTGTGACCTACTATGTAGTGCTGGAATAATTCTTTGTGGATAGTTACAAGTAAGTATAAACCTAGCAGTTGTATGATACATTTCCATCATGCCACGCAATGCCGCTTGACCATTTGGTGTAATATAATCTGCTTCATCAAGTAATACATACTTGAAGTCTCCAAAAGGCATTGTACTTACAAAGTTTGTAATACGATCTCTAATGATGTCAATACCGTTTTCATTACTAGCATTTATTTCTAGTACATCAAACTGATCTACTTCTAAACTATGTAGCAATAACTTTGCGAGTGTTGTCTTGCCTGTGCCCGGTGCTCCACTAAACAATAAATGCGGTAATGCGCCATCGCCTATCCATGCTTCAATCTGTTTGCGTTGCGTATTGTCGCGAAATACATATCCGTCTACTGTATTTGGTCTGTATTTCTCTACCCATAATTCCTTCATCTAAGTACCTCTACTGTTGTATAGTCATGGAACGTCTTGCTACTAAAGTTCCTAATTTTTTCTATTCGTTTCACGTTGCCGTGTTCGTCTTTGCAATATGTTACAAGACGTTGTTTCATTACGCCTTCTATTGCGCCAGGGTAAAGCACTTCGCAATTCATGTGCCCTGGTAAGTGCGTCGATACATCTGCTGGTTGCTCGATATATAGATCGTCAAATAAGTCGCCTTGTTTCATATAGTGTATTATAAACTAAAAGTGAATGAATGTCAACTACTTTGTGTAGCCAAAGCATTCAAAGTCCATATTCCAACATTCAGCAATTTTTTCTCTGTTATTGTTATGGTCTAGTAGATAAGCAAAATCGCTAGTGCTTACTTTATCATGCGGATGTCTGTGAGCAAATATGTTCGCAGTATGTAATGATGTTTCCTTGCCAAGTATATCTTTAGATACCTGTGGCCAATGCTGTGATATTTCTTCTTGTTTAATAATGTGATCAAAGAAATATATGTTGTCTGCGTTGTTGTTTAATACTGTATGAAACAATGGTTCATTGACTAAACTAACTTGCCACCAGTACTTGGCATTGTTTCCGTTATGATAATCAACAAGGCTATCTAAGAACTTTGTAAAGGCTTCGATATGTATACTCTTGTCGTCTGTCATCTTGTACAACGTCATGTCTAGTTGTAGTTCAGGAAAGATTTCAGTAGGCGGTTGATCTTTGTGTGCGAGGTCACTTACATTAACACCTAAGTCTGGTCCGTAGTGCCAAATATCTGCTAGGTATCCTGCTATAATTCTTGTGTATGGGTTGCGACAAAATGTAACTTTGGGTCCAGACAGTATATCGTTTTCAATAATATCAAATAGGTCATAGTTAATAAAGGTATTGTCACCCGAAAGGTCCAAGTAGTTTTCCTTACCAATGTGTTCACCTAGCCAATTGTTTAAACTATTACTGCCACAGCGTCTTGCTTTAACAAACACAAATGGAGTATCTATATGTTTCTTACCTATAAGTATTTCCATTACTTGTCATATCCAAAGCATTCAAAGTCCATGTTCCATACATCAGCAATCTTTTCTCTGTTGTTGTTATGGTCTAGTAAGTACGAGTAGTCAGGTTTTTCAGTTGTTGTTAAGTGTCTGTCATTAAAAGTATTTTCATTGTTAAGTGGCACAGGGGTGCCTAATATCTTTTCACTAACAACAGGAAATACTGTTGCTATTTCTTCTTGTTTAATTATGTAATCAAAGAACTTCACATTGTCTTTGTTATTATCTAAAACTGTATGGTACAATGGTAATGTTACACTGGTGTTCTGCCACCAGTAATCGGCTTGGGTGTACACATATGATTCTGAGTTAGTTTGGTCAATCTTTTGATTGTACTCGACTAACTTGTCTAAGAAGAATGTAAAGTTTTCTATGTGTGCTTCTTTGTTTGATGTGAGTTTGTATTTGTCAAATTTAACTACGTCTTGCCAACCTATGCTTTCAAAGTCAGGTTGAGTATGATGCGACTGGTCACTAATATTTGCTGGGAAGTCCTTGCCATAATGCCATATATCAACTAGGTAACTTGCTATAATTCTTGTGTACGGACTACGACTAAATGTGACTTTTGTTCCTGCTAGTATATCATCTTCAACAATATTAAACAGACTGTAGTTGTTACACCAGTTGTCGCCGGCCATTAGCGAATAGTTGTCTTTGCCTACGTTATCATCTAGCCAATGATTTAAACTGTTACTTCCGCAACGTCTTGCTTTAACAAATATAAAAGGATTAGCAAAACTCTTGTGGCTTACAATTATTTCCACTTACGTTTAAGTTCCTTCTCTATCTGTTCTTTTTTGTGCTCGTGTAAGTATTTTTCTTCTTCGTGATACTCTGGAGACTTCTTAATGATTTCCTGTGCTTGCCACAGTACTTCGTATACTTTCTTCTTACAGGCAAAACCATTAAAGCCATCTATGTTTTGATCGTGCATTACACCTTCCCATTGCCATAGTTGTTCCTGTATCGCTTTGTTTCCTGTCTTCTCAATGTACGGCATCTGCTGTCCTTTGTTTACGTTTAAAATAGTTCCTTACAAAGTATTTTCTAACTATTGCTACTGTGGTAAACACTGATGTTAAAAATACACTTAGGATAAAGTTATCTGATGAGCCATTACTATTAATACCTATATAGGTAGCAATTTCTAGTAAGGCAATGTTTAGGGGGAAATTTATTACAAGTGCTAAGGCTGTGTCGCTAACTGATTCCCTTAATGAGTCTTTATCTATGCTCACACTTCGCCCGGATTAACAGTTTGAGTGCTGGATTGTCTTGCTGAGAACACACGTTGTTGTTCGTTCAGTGCTGACGTCATCGCTTGGCCTTCAATATATTCATCGGGTAATTCAGTGCCTGGAAAATATCCTAGTACACCGTCATGGTAATCAACCTTCCAAAACATGAAGTCATGATTTGTTTTTGCTGAAGGATTAATTTTCATTTCTACTTCATCAGTTTCAACATTTAAAGTCTCTGCTAATTGGTCTCTGTAATCATTTGTGTTTAGTTTTAAGTTGTTAGTCCATCTGCCGTGTTTGACAACTACCCAGTAACCTGGCTTTAGTTCGTCCTTGATGTCAGGACCTACACTTAATACTTGGAACCATCTTGCTCTGATACCTGTTTCTTTGGCATCATCATTTAGCAGATAAATTCCACTTGCTAGACGCTTCTCGCCGAAGTCGCCATTGATACATAAAAGGTTGTCACCTATTGCTTTTAGTTTAGTCATCGTCTTCGTCTTTCCAGTCATCTTCAAAAATTGGTACCATATCAATGTCACCGTTTGGTAATTCTACTTCTTTATAACCTAATGGTTCTTTGCTTTGTGCCTGTGCTTTATTCTTTGCTATCGCTGTTTTAACAGCAACCTCAGGATCTATTTCATTTTGTTGTTTGACTGGGTCAGCATCTGGCTTAATTTTAGATTCTGCCTTTGCTGTTGCGGCTGTCTTTGAAAGATCAGGGCCTCCTGGAACACTCATATCGGGTGATACAGGCTGTGTTGACTTAACACTTACGTTTTCGTCTGTAGATGAGTCTGTGTTCTTATAGAATTCTCTAGCACGTTCGTCTGCTGTTTTAATTACTTCACCACCTGGGCCTAGTAAGTCTCCTCTAGCATTTACACGCATGTTGCCTATGGCAATGCTGTCGCCCTGTTGGGCAATAACAGATTCCATGTCTATGACTTTTCCTTTACTTGTTATATGTTTACTCATCTTTTAAAAATTCCTTTATGTCTAAATTGTATTTAAGGCTATCAACTTTGTGTACACCTAGTATATATAATACATAACTTGCTACACTACTGCCTCTACCCACTCCCCAGACTATGTCATTGTTTCTCATGGTATCAATAATATATATCAACACCTGTAGTATAGGATATAGGTTTCTGGTTCTATACATCTCTAACTCTATACTTATCCTTTGTACCGCCTCTATGCGTACATCCTTTGGCAATCTTTGTGAAATATATTCTTCAATGTCAAGTGTTTTATATTCCTCAGGAATAAACCATTTATCTTGTTGTTGCTGATGATAGGCCGGAATGTCTATATCCATATCATCTAACACACCTAATGGTTGTAAGTCTAGTTGGTCACACATCTTATTATACAGCACTAGGTCATCGCTATTAACAAATTCTACGTTGTCGATAGACTTAGTATTATATAACATCTCCATGCCATGATCGTCGTTAAGTAACGATCTACTAAACTTGTCTGTGTTTATATTAACTTTGGTTTCCATGCTTTTTTCTTTTTAAATTCTTCTAAGTCAACTATCTCGCCTGCTGATACTTTACTGCCAGTCATTGCTTGTCTAATCTTACTACTTAAATCTTCAAGTGGTTGTGTTACTGCTTCTTGAACTTTATCAAAATGGTTCTCTAAGTAATAGTTGTATTCATCTTCGTCTTTAGCAGATCCATCAAACGTACTAATATCGTTTCTAAACCACCAAGCATGTTCATGGAAAGCCATAGTGCCGTCTAGTATCATATCTGTGATAGTGGGTAAAAATTCATAATCAGTTTCGTCATCGTAGTAAGTATAACAAACTTTGCTCCTATTGTCAATGACTTCTAATGCCCCAATGTAACATTGGTCTGTTATTGTGTTGAGTTTAGCATGTAACATAATTCCCAGTGATGCTTCGCCTAGGTCAGGTGATAGTATTACATTGTTATCAAACTCAGCAAATAGACCTAACAGTTTATCTGCTGTCTTGGGACCTACTAAAAATGATTCATTAATAACTGTGTCTAAGAAAAAGTTTATCATATGAAAGTTAGTCGAGTGAACGATGTTAATTTCATTTTGATCGTTAATTGCTTCAACAGGTGCGGCTGTTAATTCTATGTTAATAGTATACGGAACATTCTCCATACTAAATAAATCATCATAGAAATGTACTTTGTTAATAATAACTTCTTTAGTTATTCGTGTGTGGCTATTTTTTGGTGTCGTATACATATGATTGTGCTAATAGTTTTGTTACTGCTGTTAGCCTCATCTCCTCTTTTTCTTCTTCTGGAATTGGATCTGGATCAACTTTCATTTCCCCTTGCCCAATTTCGATTATCTCATCCCCTTCTTCTAAATCTTTTCTATGTGCTTCCATCTGTATGCGTTCACCGTACTCAAACCTAGCATCCTCAATATAAGATTGTAGTTGCTGGTAGGCAGGATAGTTTGGATTCGCAGAGAACAGTTTGGTCTGTGCTGTTTCAATATGAACAAGCAATTCGTTGTCGTCGTATTTAGAAAAATCATTAAACATTCTTATTCTTTAATAGAAACTCTGCTAGTATAACTTTATTAGCAAACCCTATTACATTACCTCTTATCTGTGCTTTATTTTCTTTAAGGTTTTTCTTTTTAAGAAAGACATAAGCAGTTGTTTTATTATTTATGGCGGCCTTGTACTCAAAACCATTCCAATATGATAACAACATTGTTGTCCTTTCTTCTAGGTCAGGATTGGTTTTACCATAGATATCTAGCAGTTCTCTTTTGTCCCAAAGACTAGGTGTAAAATTTTTCATAGTTTGCTTGGCTAAGTGAATTAAAGGCATAACGTTGGCTAAAGATTATATCTACAGAAGGCAATGCTTCTTTGATACAAAATTCAATAGCATAGTTCTGTGTCCTGCCACCTACTGATAATTTATAGTTGTTAATAATACTTTCACTGAACCCGACTGGTAATTTAGCATCAGTTAAGTCTGCGTACCCTGTATCAACAGGTTTGAAATCTTGCAGTAACGCTCTAGACATCTGTGTTTTAATGTCCTTTACACCCACGTACACCGTCTGTATGCGGTTTTCAGTACCATGGACGAACTTTAGCATTGTTCTGCCTTTGTTACTGGTGATTAAAGTGTACTCACTGTTCTCATCAATGACGTCCCAATGCCACTGCTCCAAGTAAAACTGTAATGTTTTAGTTAAGTCGGTGGTTTCGTATACAATAGCATAGAAGTTTATAAGTTCGCTTGGTGCTTGGGTGTTAGTAACAGGTTGGAAACATTCACTTAGGTAATCGCCCATTGCGGACGGACCAGCAACTGTCAACTCCATGCCATTTGGATCTTCTAGTATTTCAAATTCATCATCATTGTCACTGCCAAAGCCTAACCCATAGATGCCGTCATCTTCATCTAAGCATGTTTTAACATACATGATAGCACTACCAGATGAGAACCAACTGGCAACATCATCTTTGTTGTCGCTTATCTTATAGAAACCTAATGAATTGAAATTGCCTAACTGGTGTGTGTCGTGCTTGATAGCACTCCATTGATACTTAAGAAATGTTAGGTCTATTCGTGACTTCGTTGTCATTTGTTGTTTCTCCTTCAGGCGTATCACATTGCTGACAACACTCGGGGGTACCACACTTATCATGGAGAACCCCGTCCTCGTCGTAGCCATTGCTATCAACCTTTTTAGGTGTATTTACTTCTGGTTTAAAATATTTTAATTCGTCCATACAGATATTTATCTGTATTTTACTATCGTCTGCTTACTATCTCGTCAATTAAGCCGTATTCTAAGGACTGCGTTGCTGTCATAAAATTATCACGCTCAATGTCTTGATTAATCTCGTCAAACGTTTTGCCCTTACTGTTATGCTCTACATAGATTTCAGTAAGTTCTGTACGCATTCTGCGTATCTCTTGTGCGGCAATTTCGATATCTGTTTGCTGTCCACTAGTACCACCGCTTGGTTGATGGATCATGTGTCTTGCTTTAGGTAACATATATCTTTTGCCTGGTGCTCCTGATTGAGCAAGTAAACTGCCCATGCTACATGCTTGACCCATAATGATAGTCGACACTTCGGGTTTAATATACTGCATGGTATCATAGATAGCCATGCCAGCAGTAACAACACCGCCGGGGGAGTTGATATAAAAGTTAATCTCATCTGGCCCTTCTGCTTCTAAGAAAAGAAACTGAGCACAAATACTATTTGACACTTGGTCATCAACTGGTCCATTAAGAAACACTATGCGTTCCTTTAACAGTCTACTATAAATGTCGTAACTACGTTCACCGCCTGCTACTTTCTCTACTACATAAGGTACAAAATTCATTACCATATCTCCTTTTCTTTTTGTGTTGGTATAATATTATTTATTTTATTGTCGTTCATCTCGATGATTTTCTTGTGTACCGTACTATGGAATACATGTTCTTTAAAGTCATCGAAATTTAGGTTTAGCATTGCTACAGGTATTTCTACTTGTCTCCATGGGAATACAAACAGGTTCTTTTCTACTGATTGTAATTCCATATTGTATTTAATTGCGTCTAGTATGTGGCACTTTGTTTTTACTAGCTCTGTAAATTCGTATTGCGGATATGTTTTATCACAGTTATGATCAGCACATTGTAAAAAGTTATACAAGTAAGAGCCTACATGTTTTTGTAGTTCTTCATTGTAATCTATGTCGTAGTGAGAGAATATGGATTTAACATGTTGTGGGAACCTTAAGGTTTCTATGCCACCATAGTGTCCACTTATTAGCCATCGATTAAGTTCCATAGGAACCTGTGCGAATCCAAAGCCTGGAAAGTTACCTTCGGATTCAACAAAATGCCGAAAGTTAGGACTTTGTTGATCTGGTGTACTCAATAACACCTTGCCTTGATTATCCATTTTAACTTCAATGGGCAAGTTGTACTTGTTAATAATAGAAAGTATAACACCTGTGTCTAGACCGCCACTGAAATGTAATACAATAGGCTTATCAATAGTTTCTAATATATTCTCTAGGTACTCTTTAATTAACATAGATATTTTATGAGCACAATGATCTAATGTGTAGTCTTGCTCTAAGTTCCATGCCCTCTTTGGTTCACAATGATGGTGCCTGACTAACTGCATGTTTTCAATACTGTAGTCACTGTCAATAGGTAAGTTATCTGTTGTTCTGTGTACCGGATGATTACTTAATACCGAAACATAATCTGAAGTTATACCTTGTGTCCTGTAGTCGTCAAACTCTATGTGCCACCCTGTATCAATCTTAGTTATGTTTGTGTAGTTGCCCTTGCGTTCGCCTGGCAACTTATATCCTTTAAAGAATCCGTTATCAGTTTTAGTCCAACCAACGTCTAAATATAACTTTACATCAGCCGACTCACCTTTCATGATACACGACGGTGGACGATAAATTTGTCCTGGTGTCATAAAACTAAATATCATCTAGGCTGTATTCCCCAATGTGCGTATGTGCCTTGTACACATATTGCTTGATAGTAAGCATCAGCATCAGCACTATGTAAGTCTTGCTGTATTGCTTTGCGTGGATCAACTGGCATCATATTAAAGATTGTTCTACAATCCATGATTGACCAAAACTGCCAATTCATATGATTGTCAAACTGCTTGAACATATTTTCAAGTATCACCATATCAAACTGTGGACCTTGGCACCAAATCTTATCAACACCAACTAGGTATTTGTTTAGGCCAGCAAAGAAGTCAGGCAACGATTGTCGACCGTCATCACTAAATGCTTCGTCTTGAATGTGTTGTGGTTGCTTGGCCCACCATTGTAATGTATCTTCTAGCACACTTCGATCAGCGGCCATTTGTGCGTTAACATCTGGTCTCCACAATGTTCTTTCATGTGGTTCAGTCATAGCAAACGGGTTAAATTTAACAGCACCAACACTCAGTACAACACTATCGGGCTCAGTGCCCAGTGTTTCAATGTCAATCATAGCATGTGTGGCCATAGTAATACTCCTAATAAAGCAATATTATACTACAATTTTAAAGGAATGTCAACGATTCTTTTGGCATCCAGGTAATCCAAGACTTGCGAGTACCTGATAATATCTTCTTAACTTCATGGAATTGTGTACCACCGTCAAACAAACAACAGAAGCCCCTGTCCTTAGGCAAGCGATAGTCACCTAGCATAAAGTCTCCACCAGTGTATTCGTCTGGCCCTGCTAGTTGTATAATCATTGTCCATTGTCTTCTAGCCAATGTTTTTGTAGGACCTGCGTCTACATGATTGTGTAAGAAGTCCCCTTCGTCCATTTGAATTAACTTTGTGCCACCAGCATCAAAGTCATCTTTTATCCAAGGTATGTTTGAAAGCATGATATCTTTCATAGTAGTTGTGCCGTCAACAGGCTGATTGATGTCTATCCAACATTCTGTGCGTAATTGATGTTCTATATTGGGAGTTACTTCGTTTGTTTCTGGATTATAGGCATTAGATGTTATCCACTCGAGACCTGTGTGTAAGTTCCACAGCATATCGCATTGTTCGGGTGTGAATAATATACCTTGCTGTCGCATAGCGGTATTTAGTCTTCGTAGTCTAGGTCGTCTATTTTATTTGAAAGAGCTCTAACTGCGTCTTCGAATGGTTCTTCTAAATTATATACAGCACTTTCTAAGGCACTTGCGGCCTCAAATACTGCTTTCTCATGATATTCTAATTCAGATTCTAGACCAAACTTTTCTGCTAGTGTACTCATTTCAGTTATAACTTCCATGTGTGTATTAGCATACTTAATCTGCTTAGTTAGGCTTCTTGCTTGAGTTAACGCATACTCTAACTCGAACAACTGATCTTCCATTTGTTTCTTGTCTTCGTATATGCCGTCCTTCTTTGACCCTACTGTAGTTTTCTTTTTCTTCTTTTTCTTTGTAGCCTTGGGTGACCAATAGCCACTGTAGCCTGTGAAGTAACCATGTGATGCTGATGTGGATGAAGAGGGAGAAGTGTCGCCACTTCCTGCAGACCCTCCGTCTCCACTCGAATTTCCGTGTGCGCCTCCGCCTGTACCATTACCTGCTCCTGCGCCTCCGCCAGTGCCTGCGCCACCACCCGAACCGGCTCCACCGCCGCCTCCAGCACCACCGCCGCCACCGCCTGCTCCACCGTCAGCCATCAGTTTTTTATGCCTGGTGGCTTCTATGATTTCGTCGTACTTCATATACTCTAGTACGTTCCGTCTAAAGTATCTATTTCTGCTTCGTCTAAGTCAGATGTTGCTAGTGTACTAGCATCGTAACCTGTAGCCTTCCACAAAGAACTGTCATCAATCTTTTTAAAGTATTGTGTAACTGTACCACTTACGTCTCTACAAAAAATACATTTGTAGACTGCTTCGTCAACTGGTGTATTGCCTGTTGCCGCTGGTGTTTCTTTTGCGTCTGCTAATACTACATCAGGGTCTAATCCTTTTGCAGTAAGGTCATCTCTAACTTTTTGCCATGTATCTAATGGCGTTGCTAATGTGTAATGACTCATTATTAATCCTCTTTTACTAATGTCCAGATGCCATATGCTACGGCACCCCATGCAACTAATGTTGCTATTCCGTTAAAGAATATGAAGGATAAGCCTGCTACAATAAGCATTGCTCCATCCCAACTTGTTCTTTCTGTCGCTCTGTCGTGTATCCAATCTTTTGCTATATTCACAAAGTTCATAGTATTCTCCTAATGTTAATAGTATTTATCTACTTTACCTGTGGAGTCTCTTCATCTAGGTTATCTACATACTCAACATAGTTAGGCATAGCATGATCGGCCACAAAATCAAAGAACTTGAATTGCTTTATTGCATCCCAAAATCCTCTCATTGCGTCCTTCAATCTTTGCCATAACGTTGATGGTCTAATATTACCAAAACTATTGATGTACATAAGTTTACCACCATGAATAAAGCCAAACGTTGATGGCGGTACTCTAGGTACTATGTCGTTGTTGTTAACATATCTGTGGTATGAGCCTATCTTACAACCTTCTAAGTGTCTTCTAAACTTTCTAGTTCCTACTCTTGGTTGTCCAAATGTTTTTAGTTCTTCAACTGGAATCTTATCATGGCATAACTGTTCTGCTACTAATACTGCCATTGCTCCGCCTAAACTGTGTCCACATACATATACTTTTTCTTCTTTCTTTCTACCGGCTAAAACAGCCTTTAGAATACCTGGATAGACTTTGTCTGTTTCTTCTTTAAAGCCTGAATGAACATAACCTTGTCTCTCGTGTCTTACAGGAATAGTTTTTAAATCTGCTAATACATCAGCAAACTGTGAAGGCTCTGTGCCTCTACATGCTACAACTATCTTGCCTGCGCCAAAGTATACCCAAGCCTGGGCATTCTCTACTGAAACAAACACAGGATCTTTCTTATTGAATCCTGCTGGTCTTTTCTTTTTTAATTCAGGGTCTGAAGGGTCAAGATAACTTCTATTAGCCAAACGGGCCATTATCTTTGCTTGAGAAATCTCATCCAGATTCTCATTTATTAATTTGTTTTCTGTACTCATAATCACTCCTACATAATTATGCTACTATTTATCGCATTGTGGTGTTATATACAGCAATCAGAAAAAAGCCCCACATTAGTGAGGCTTTAGGGTTGTTTCCTTGTAGTTACCTTTGCTCTGGGCAAGAGTTTACGTTGGTATCCTGTTGTATATTAAAATACAAATATAGGTTTCATCGCAATGTACATAAAGAAGAAACAAAATGCTAGACCACCTAGTGTGGCAATATCTTGGCATTGTTGTCCATCTGGACAGTACTTGTTTTTGAAAACCATTAAAGATTTGGGTAAATTTTTAAAGGTATTGGAAACAGAACTTTTAATTATATCTGTTGTCATTTTTATCTCCTGAGTCTAAATTAAAGTTAGCACTCTCGTTCACAGATTCTTACGAACTCTGCTCAGGGGTTAAAGTTCCTTAACTTTTCATGGTTTTGAAATGTTGTGTCTTCGCACTGAGACCATACAGCGGATACATACCGCGACAACCAACAACCAAACAACCGTCCTGTTGTGGAAGAGATTAGTGTTTCTTCCAACGCTTATTTATCTAAAGTTAACACATCAGTTAACTTTTGTTGGATTTTGATACTTGTTACTGGGAGATTAGTACTTTGCCCCAACCTTGTCTGCGTTTGTAATACATTCTGTCTAAGTATTCTTCATCGCTGTCACATGGCATAATTAAATCTAGGGTAGATGTTGTTTTGTCTTTTGTTAGTTCAACGTCTTCGTCATTGATGTATTCCATAAAGTTAAAATCAAAACACATCTGCGTTGGGTATTCGAGTGTCATATGACTTACATAAAATGTTTGTAGTTTCATTAGTTGGGGATAGTACTTGTCGGGTAAGTCCAACCATTCTTTACTATAATGCTTATCTATGAATTCGAATATCTTTAAAGGCTCTAAGTGGAAGTCTCTTTGTGCTGACCACATCAGTGTATGTCCACTAAAGCCTACAGCAATACCTGTTTGTAAGTATTCTGTTAGTTGTGCTTTTGCTGTGATGAATAACTCGTTAACGTATCCGTCGTCTTCTTGTATCAGTATCCACAGTCTATCGTAAAACTCTGAATAACTCATTCCTTTATACTTGCGTAGGAACCTACTAAGTATTTGTGTCCAACCATAGTTGTGAAAATTATTGATCATCCAAGCATATAACCAACTGTCTATAAACTTTGGCATAGGCATGTCCTTAGTACCTCGTACTAACGTTACACTTTCGCTTATGCCATCTTCCTCTTCGAAGCCTGATATATAATCTTTCACAACAACGGTATCTATTTCATGCTCTGCTCTTTGACCCGGTGTGTTCAAATGAGAGTTTTCAAGTAATTGTGCTAGCCAACTTTCAATAGCATTGTGTTGACCCATTTCAATTACTTCACATAATCCGTTACTCCATGTCTCGAATGTTTCTTTGGGTAATCCGAGTATGAGTTCTGTGTAACTAGGTATTTGTTCTCTATTACATATATCAAATATATGTTTTAAATTACTAAACTCCATGTTACGTCTTTTAATTTCTTCTAACACATCCATGTCCATACTTTGTACACTTAATGTTAATCCTCTATTGAAACCACTGCTGATAAACTTCTTAACAATTTCCATTATCTCTTCTGAACTGTTCTTATACCATGTGGCATCTACTACTTGTGGGTAGCCGTATTCTTTTTGTAATGCTACTAGTTCTTCTGTAAACTTCATGTCTCTGTCTAAGAACACACCAAAGTTTGCGTCTGCTATTGTGACATAGTCCATCTTGTTTTGTGCCATCCAATGTAATTCTTGTAATACCTTTTGTTCTGGAAACTTTTTAAGTTTGCTGTATGTTAGTCCGCCCCAATCACAAAAGGTACAAGCGAATGGACAACCGCGATTGGTTTCTAATGTGCCGTTCCACAGTACGTCTGGATTATCTGCTATGATATTTTCAAACACACCTGTTAAGTAAGGACTCGGTATGTCTAGTTCTGTTAGCCTAGGATAGTTGTATATCTTTTCTATTAGTTTGCCATTGATCAAGTTGCGTAATATATCTGTGAAACTTATCTCGCCTTCTGCTAAACTAATTGTATCTACATAAGGGTGTTGTTTAAAGAACCCTTCCTCTTCTGGTCTGTCTGTTACTTGTGGACCACCAAATACTATTTTACATTTAGGGTAACGTTCTTTAACACGTTGGGCAACGGCTTTGCTCCATTCCCAATTCCACATGTAGCAACTAAAAGCCATGACATCTGGATCTTCGAGCCTGTCAACAAGTGTGTCAACATTCTCTCTGCGGTATATAATATCTTTTAAATTGACATTGTCTTTGATGTCATCGAACTGACTGGCATAACTCCATAGACACCCAATGCTGTAAGGAATCCAGTATCCGGTCTTGCCAGCGATTCCGAATCTAAAGTTTGGTTGGCATAGATATAAGTTAAGCATAGCAATATTTATCGTATGTGTCGAGCTGTCAGAAGGAAAGCAGGTCTTTCAACCTGCTTAATTGAATACTTGGTCCTAAGTATTTACTTCTGTTGAAACGAGGATCTTGCTTGTTTCACTAAGTCTGCTTTTTTCTTACGCAAATCTAGTTCTACACCATTGTCTCTTGCCATAAGTTCAAGTTCCGCTTTAGTTTTTTTATTTAACTCAGCGACACTTGGTACATTACTTTTAGCAGGGGCCTTTGGGGCAGGTACTTTCGTTGGTGCTTTAGCAGGCGCAGGCGCAGGTTTGCTTTCCACTACATCACTTTTATTAAAAAATGATTGGTAGACTACAAATGCTACGATTACTCCAACTATAACTAATCCAAATTCAAAGTTTGATGGTTCCATGGTTATCTCCTTAATTGGTTATCTAGTTTATCTAGTTGATCATAACGATCTTTTTCGAATGTATGTTTTAGATTGTAGGGATTGTATCTTTTGTATGTGGTGCCTTTGATTCTATCAACGACCTCGTTTACTATTAATTTGTCTTCTACGTTCTTGAATCCAGCAATGTCGGCGGGACTATGCTCAAATTCAACTCCATCCATATTTTCCAGTAACTTGAATAATGCTATATCAAACTCAAGGTAACTGAACCCGAACTGATCCTCATCTGAACTAGATATCCCTAGTCCGTCTGTTGGAACAGCAAATACGACACTATCTGGTACACCTTGCATCTCTGCTAGAGCGGGAACTTCCCAACTCTTGCTCAATGATTGTATAGGTGAGACGTCGCCCACGTCCCCATGTAGTGTCCAAAACCCTGCGGCTAGTTCTGAAAAATTATCAGTACTTGCTACAAAGCCTTGACTCGCGCCAGCAAGATTGTACAATGTAATCATACGCAATCTGGCTCGAATGTTTCCTTTTCTCATCTTACTAGAATAATCATTACTAATTAATCCAGCATCTAATTTATATTGTTGTTTCAGTAAGTCGTGATAAGCATCTGTTAGGTCAATATGTCTGTGATCAATACCTAATGCTTTTGCGGTTTCAATGCCGCGTTCTGTTTCTTCTTCAATTTGTTCTATTGGCATAGTAACACCAATAACATGATAGCCAGCATCTCTAAATAAACTGGCTGATAAGGCACTATCTATGCCTCCACTCAATCCTATAACTACGTTGCTAATCTTATATTTGTTAGCATACGCCACTAAACTTTGGACAATGTCGTTCCTAAGTACTTGTAGTCTTTCTACAGTTAAGAACTTACCAGACTTAATGTACCCTTCTAGCAGTTTATCAAATGCTGGTGATAGCACAGGCTTACGATTGTACTCTAAAATAGTATGTTTCATTTGTGCGATTTCTTGCTTATTCATCTGGCTCCTCTGTTTGCTCTATGTTAATTCCTTTTATCCATCCCAGAACGTCTTCGCTAAGTACGAAAGGCCCGTCTGTTTTATCTTTAATATCAAATCCCATTCTAAGTGCTTCACAGTAATGATGAAATGACGCACTCATATTTTGAACAAAGTCCATGTCTTCGATGTCAATGTCTAAGTCCTTTGCTATCCAAATAGCATTGACTAACATTTCTTTACTAGCGTCGTGTACAACTTCTTCTAATATTTCGTTATCATTAGGAGAGGAAGCAATCTTGTCGCGATACTTTTGAAGGTCAACAACTTTTGACATGCTAGTCCGAGTGTTTCTCTAGTTCTACGATCTTTGCTTTAAGAATACTGACCATGTTTGATTGCTCGTCGTCAAGCAACTTTGCGCCAATGTGGACTTTCTCTTGTTCCATTTGTTCTACTGATTTTTCTAAATCTGCTACCCTATTTTCAGCAGTCGTAAGTGCGTCAATAAGTTGTGCTTTAGTCATTTGTGTTTTACTGGTCATACTAATAATTACCTATTTTTGTTTAAAGTTTAAGTATAAACTGGTTCGCGAACAACCGGGTGGTACTGAGTGACACATTGCATGAACTTCTGTGTTTGTGTTAACCAGTAAATAACCCGAACCTGTTTTATATGGTGCTGTCCAAATGTTTACAAAGTTGTCCCATTTCTTTAAACCATTAAAGAAATAAGATGTGCCGCAAAACTCTGGTGCGTTGTTGTCTAAATATATTTGTATCGATATTTCTACGTCGGTGTTGTCTGTGTGCGGAGCAAAGGTAAACCCTTCTCTGTCATGCCACATTCTTGCGTCTACGTGATCTGATAATTCTAAATCAAACTTAGTTTGTATAATATCTACAAGTTTGTTTAGTTCTCTGTATGTATTATCATTGTGATCAAGTGTACATTGTGTTCGCCATTGGTCTACATCTCTTTTATACTCCATGGCAAATATTTTATTTAATGCTGATACTTCGTCCCCTAGTAATACATTATCGAATGGCATTACATTTATGTTATCTACACCGCCATGGTACTTTCTAGTATGTTTAGTCAATGGAGTATTTATAATGTGTTCTTTTAATTTATCAAACATGGCCGTGACTTACCAGATGTAATATTAAGAAATATGTCATGCCATGTAAGTATTGATCTACTCCGTGTATAATCCAAAACAATTGATCTTGCGGTGTACACGGCCAACGTTTCCAACTGTTGCTTTTAACATAGTCTACGTGATAATGTATTACAGAATCCAGTAAGCCTAATAATACTGCTGGCCATATGCCTACAAAGGGATAGCATATAATTGTTGTAAGTAGTCCATGCCATCCGGCATGTGCTAAGCCACCTGGGTGCCCGTATATGCCTTTGTATTTGTACATCCATGGGTACTGCGTAAAGTAATCTGCTATAATGTGTTTGGTTAACAACCAAAATAGTATCTGAAATTCAAGCATGGAAAGTACCTGTTAACACAATACGTTTAGTTCCCTCTGGAACATCACTGTAGTCTGTGCTATGAAAACTTGTTTTTGAACATTTAAATAAGAAGACGTCACCTTCGGCACCTGGTGTAATTTTAACTACGTCTGTATCCCCTTCGGCTTCTATTATGTTGCCTTTGTTGTGTACTCTAGTACCACAGTCTAGGCCCGGTGTTAAGTACACAAGAACCTTTGCAACAGTACCTGTTATCTCTGGTTCGTCTGTGTGCCTTCCCAATGGGTGGTTGAGGTTAGTGCCTTGGTAACTGGTAACTAACTTCGAGTATGAAACTCCCATTCGGTCTAATATATGTGACCAGTCGTATGCTTCTATCATACGTTGTAATTCTTCTGTAGTATTGTTATTCCTCTTCAATAGGAATAAACTTTCAGTGTGGTCAACGTCCCACTCATCGCATGTGATAAGATGGCTATATAAATTTGGATGGCCTTTGTGGACACCAGATTCAACTACCACATGCTCGTATGGTTCTGTCAATATGATTGCCTGGTCTAACTTATCTTTGTTTATCATTATAATCCTGGTGGAGATGATAGGGATCGAACCTACGACCTACTGGTTGCAAACCAGTCGCTCTCCCAACTGAGCTACACCCCCATTGTTATTATTTAGTGTATTGTAACTGATAAGGCACGGATTTCTGTACAAGATTGAACAAACTGACATAAAGCATGGAACTTACCAGTAGTTTAAAATCAAATGGATATGCTTGAATATATGTCTGTAGTAAACTTGTACCTGGAGCACTCATTAAGTATACACCGCCATTGACAACTATATGCCATACTAAAACGCCGTAAAACGTTGCTAATAGTTTACGTTTGGGCATATATGTTGCTAATAATGTACAAAACAGCACACAGGCGTACACAACAGGTGCTAACGCATGTAAACCCAACACAAGGTCTGTTATAAACAGCACCGAAGCAGGTAGTAAATACGGTAAATGTTTGTTATTGCTGATACTTGGTAATACAACTGCTAATGCTAAAATAGGTGTGAAGTTTCCGGGCATGCCTATAAGCCTACTAGCAACTAATAGCACAAATAGAAATACTATGCTATAGTCAAAGCGAATTTTTAATATCGAATTCATTACCTTTTTCCAAGCATGTGGTACAAGATTTACCAAACATGGCATTTCTGTATCCTTTTGTTTTTTCTCTACCGGCCCAGCGAAATGTTTTCTTACACTCTTTACAATGTCTTTTGTGCGGTTTAAATTTTCCCCATTTATTATCATATCTATCCTGCCGATTTTGTATTACGTCTAAACTTTGTTTTTTCTTTGGCATATTGGTCTCATTAATGTATCGTTGAGAATGCTCTTTCAATCATTGCCTCACGCATCTCTTTGTTTTCCACAGCATCAACAAATTCATCACTTATAGTAAAGAATGCGTCATCACCAGAGTCATCTAGTATATCCTCTTCTGGAATGCCTACCATTTTACAAATATCGCGATAACTCAATGAGTGGCCTTGTTCGTAGGCTTCCATCATCAAGTCTAGTACAATCTTGCTGATCATTCTTTCTAAATCATTATCGGACATACACATATTTATCCTATAAAAATAAAGGCGAGCATAATACCCGCCTTCACTTATCTACATTTTCGTTTTTAAAGTCTCCTTAAAGTACGACTTAGCAATTTGGTTATTGTTGTTTAAAGTCTGTACAAACCCCCACGCAACGTGGAAAAATCAGACTATAATTTTTATTACGAAGTATTCCAGTCAGTGTCTTCTGTGGGTTGTAATGTCCACCGATCAAATACGGTCTGGCACTCTGTACACTTCCAGTAACTAACACCATCATATTGTCCGCGTATCTCAATACCAATTACATTCTTAGCAAAGTGCTTTGGGCTGTCTGGTGTACACCCATACATTGCTCCTGTCTGTAATGCTTTTCTATGACTATAACCGGTATTTTCAAAATATTCAGTTATTGTTTCTTCCTGTTGCCAAGTAACATTACACCCTGGACAAATCGACGGACTAGTCATTATAGTATTCCTCATGTTAAAATGGTACTCCCTAGGAGAGTCGAACTCCTGTTGCCGAGATGAAAACCCGGTGTCCTAACCACTAGACGAAGGGAGCAAAATTCGAGCAGGCAGTACACTTAGGGATTGACCCAATTTACGAAATACCGGTCTAGGCCTGCTCATGTATAATAAAGCATTCTGTTACTCTACTGTACAATTCTACATAGGTTACCTCTGTAACCCCTTGACACAAAACACTTACTGCTTTCAGCCTTTGTGTCTTACGATGAGTATATTATACAGGGATATGGTGTCTAGGTCAACCTTTTATCATTAGATCTATTAATATTCATGTCATACGACCCAGTCCATGGATTGCCCTCTGGACAGTCTTGCTTTTTCTGTATCGGTGAGTAATAGCCTGTACCAATCTGATCCCATTCAAAGTGATAGTCTTCTAAAAGCTCTAGCTCACTTAAATAACCTGCTGGCAAGTCATCTATTCCTCCGCCTGGGTCTTTTAATATTAAATCAGGCCTTACAAGTATATTAAATAGTTTGCCATAAGTACTAGGATACTGTTTTTTAATGCCAAACATATTAAGTAAGCCTAACTGATTCATGTGTACGCATATTTGCCATGTGGCACCAACCCA
>TARA_R110001606_G_scaffold35733_6_pt1 | contig 54872 bp, 35 predicted proteins | sample TARA_R110001606 | Tara Oceans TARA_R110001606 (sample SAMEA4398315) | marine metagenome | biome: Polar Biome; feature: [SRF] surface water layer (ENVO:00010504); material: water (ENVO:00002006), including particulate matter (ENVO:01000060) such as... | depth 5 m
ATTAGGTGAAGCCTTTAGTCAAATAAACGATTGGCTACTTATTTTAGACAGTCAACTCATTCCATTTTCTGTTAATAATAGCTTTGCTGAAGCCTTCTCAATGCAAAAAAAACCAGCAAAGCTTGAGCTAAAAAGGTTTTTAGCGGCACTGGGTAAAAAACAATATGTCGACTTCATCAATATTCTAAAATCATTGCAGCCAAAGCAGAACTGGCGCGGTGACGCATATATAAAAACTAAGATAAATCCGTCGCACCCCATTCATATCAGTATTACCGCAGTGGCAAAAGACAGTAATGTGGTGAGCTATTATGTGGTAGTTATTTCTGATTTAACTGAGCAAAAACGTGCTGAAAATGAGCTTCGTTATCTGGCAAACTATGATCCATTAACTAAGCTGCCAAACAGAACATTAATGTATCAAAAGATATCGCATGCGATAAAAGATGCCGATACGCGCGCGAGCCTTGTTGCTTTGCTGTTTATAGATTTAGATAAATTCAAACCGGTGAATGACTCGTTTGGTCATGCGGTTGGCGATCAGCTATTATGTGATATTACCCATCGAATGAATAGCATGCTTGATAATAATGCCATTGTCGGGCGTCAAAGTGGTGACGAATTTTTGTTATTGATTAAAAACTTAGACTCACCACAAAGTTTAAGTAACTTAGTACGTAGCCTAACTGCAGAGCTTGCAAAACGGGTGGTGATCAACGATTTTGCAATTAATATCTCGGCCAGTATCGGTGTTGCACTCTACCCATTTGATGCCGATACCACCGATGAGCTTATTCGTAATGCCGATATAGCGATGATGCATGCTAAACAATCAGGCCGCAACGGCTTTAAGTTTTTCACTGAACAAATGAATAACCAAATCACCCAAAAGCTGCTGCTCGAAAATGCTTTAAAAGACGCCTACAAGGACGATTTGTTTTTTAATAATTACCAGCCAATTGTTAACAATAAAAGTAAAAAAATCAAAGGTGTAGAGCTCTTAATGCGTTGGCAGCATCAGGCTGAATTGATATCCCCAGCAGTGTTTATTCCTATTGCGGAAGAAACTGGTTTAATCGATGTACTAACCGAACAAGCGCTGACCCGTGCACTTGAAGATCTCGCACCATTATTTAAAGCTAATCCGCGGTTTTATCTATCTTTAAACTTATCACCGGTGCATATTTTAAAGTCTAATTTAGCCGAACGCTTATTACTTATTCTAAATCAGCATCATATAAAACCTGTTCAGTTACGTTTAGAGATCACCGAAAACACCTTGCTTGATGACAAAAACAAAGCGGCTAAGCAGCTGCAAGCACTCAGAAGCGCTGGTTTTAAATTGTTATTGGATGATTTTGGCACCGGGTATTCTTCTTTAACGTATTTAAGTCAATTTCCAATTGATGTGATTAAAATTGATCAAAGCTTTGTGCGTAATATCGGGCGAGATAGCAATAATGAGTCAATTATCAGAACAATCCATACCTTAGCTGAAAACCTAAATCTGTATTGCATTGCAGAGGGTGTAGAAACAATTGAGCAAATACGCTTTTTAAACAGTATCGGCTGCGATGACCTTCAAGGCTATTACTTTGCAAAACCAACAACTGCCGAGATTCTCATTAGCGATGCGTATATCCAAGCACTGCAAGAGAAATTGCAAACTACATAGCTAGTTAACTCAATGTATCAGCCCACTTTTTAAGGCATTGAAAAAGTTGGGCACGATCGACCGGTTTGGCAATAAAATCGTCCATACCCACTTCTAAACAACGTTTTTGATCGTCTTCAAAAGCATTAGCAGTAATGGCTATAATAACCACAGGGCCAAATTGAGCACCATTGTTACGGATTTCAGCTGTGCACTGGTACCCATCCATAATAGGCATTTGGCAATCCATCAAAATAATATCGGCCATGTTGTGTTGTAAGCACGCCAGTGCTTTTTCACCATCGTTAGCAACCTCTAAGGTGCAATGAGTATCACTGAGCATTTTAGCAATAACGATTTGATTGATTTGGTTATCTTCTACCAGTAATACTTTCAATCCAGTTAAATCAGGGATGTTTTGCTGTATGTCAACTTCGTCACTGAGTTGCGCCACCTCAACAGGAATGGTGATAGTAAAGCAACTGCCTTTGCCAATCTCGCTGTGTAATTTAAGCTTGCCCCCCATTAACTGAACTATTCGCTTACAAATAGCCAAGCCTAAACCAGTACCACCATATTGCCGCGTGGTTGAAATATCGGCTTGAGTAAACTCACTAAACAACGATGATTGCTGCTGCCCAGAAATACCAATACCTGTGTCTATTACAGCCACAAACAAATGATTATCAGCATAATCAATGTTCATAGTTATACTACCAGTTTTCGTGAATTTCCCTGCATTACTCAACAAGTTATTGACAATTTGGCTTAACCTTAGCGAATCTAACTGCACTACATCTGGTACTGACGGGGCAATATTTAATACAAATTCAACGCCTGGCTGTACGCCAGTATTTGTAAACACCTGCGCTAACTGGGTAAGCAGTTTTCGTACATTAACTATATGAATATCTAGTTTGACCGCCCCCGCCTCAATTTTAGAAAAATCTAAAATATCGTTTAAAATCAATAATAGATTTTTTGCGCTTTGCTGTATCATTTGCAACTGTTCACGGTATTCCAACTTCACGTCATCAGCATTAAGTAAAATATCAGTCAGCCCCATAATACCGTTCAGCGGGGTGCGAATTTCATGACTCATATTCGCTAAAAATTGTGATTTAGCTTTACTGGCCTGATTTGCAGTTGCCACAGCTTTAACTAATTCATCTGTTTTTTCATTTACTTGATACTCTAACTCTACATTAAACTGTTTTAAATGCAGATTAAGTGCTGCATTTTCAGTATTTACTTGTTCTAGATCTTTAAAGTTGCTGGTCAATTTAAATGCTAAAGTTGCAAATTGCTGCTGTAAACTCAGTACTTCCAGCCACGCATTATTTTGAGTCTGTAAATCACTGATATCAGCTTTAGGATCAAAGGCATCGATTTGTTCGGTAAGCTCTTCTATTGGCCTTACCAACCAACGGCTCAACTGGGTGATAAAAATACTGATCAAAATAATCACCACAAAAGTCAGTAACAGTGATTGCCCCCACGCACTTGCCGCCACAAGATTAGCGTATTTACGTTTTAATAAGCTTGCCACATACCAGCCTTGATGCTGTGATAAATATATTTTTACGTAATATTGTTCACCATCAATGTCGGTGGTCATAATGGCTTGTTGATCACCTTTTAACTGGGTAAATTTATCTTCAGTGAGCTGAGTCAATACCGAATAATGATTAGGCAAGGTGCTAAATACCACTTGTTTTTTGGCATCAAGAATTATCAATTCACCATCATTATCAAATATGGTAGGCCTAAATTGCAAAAATGAGCCCAACACTAACGAGCCTTCAACAACTCCCCGAAAACGCCCGTTAATATGCACTGGTGCAGCAACACCAACAATAGGTTCATTACCAAATCCTCGGCCCCTAAAAACATTAGAAATATAGCCTGTTGGCGAGTCTTTACCTATTGTAAAGTAATCCCGATCGGCAACCGATAAATCGCTACCTTTTAAGCTTTCTTGTAAACTAAGTGGGTAAAATATCCGCGCAATTGCGTTTTCATCCGTAACCATTGATGTAAGAAAGTTAGGGTATAGTGCCATCAAATGACTCAGTGCTAACTGTTTATCAACCCCCTGCTCTATGGCTTTTGCAGTTAATACGATGCCACGGCGATAGTCATTTAAATACAGGTCGATTTTTTCGGCAATGTCTTCAGATTTTTCAGAAAGCTGCGCCTTCACTTCGTATTCGATACGCGCGTAATGATTGTTGGTAAGTACAATGGAGGTTAATAACACCACTAAAATGATGAGAATGCTTACAATGTAATTAAGAATTTTATACAACGAATTTGGTCGCTTTTGCCATACCTGCTGAATAAAGAAAAAGCTCAATAAATCAATAACACATAAAACAATAGCGGCATTTAAGAAGTACTTAACTAAGGCTGTTACTATAGCAAGTATGGGTAGCTCAATGATAAAATAACCAATTAGCCCCAGCAGTGGAATACCTATTAACAGCCAATAAATAATACCGCGGATAAACAGCAGCCGTGCGGCTTTAAAGCTAAAATGATACAGCCAAAGTACTTCGCCAACAAATACGATTGATGGCCAACAATGCCCCCAGCGATAAAAAATAAAAGCCGCACTGATAGCGCAAGCAATTAACGCGTAGCGTAAGCCAAATAGCAACAAACAAATTAAAACAAAAAGCTGACCAAATAAAAATTCAGAGCTGTCTAGAAACCAAAATGGCAGTAAATTAACAAAGCCGGCCAACACGCCCAAAAGTATGGTGCAGCTAAATGCAAAGTATCGATGCTGAGAAAACGGCAATGTTTGCTTCCGAATAAAATAGACTATATCTAAAAGTAAAAGAAAAAACGCATTTTGCCAAGTTAACTACTTGTATTTAATGCTGACAACCATGGCTTTCGATTTGTAAAACGCTATTACCAACATTAAATTGCTGGGCTAACAATTGCTCAACTTTAAGTCGACATGCTTCATCATGTTTTTCTTTAGTGCAATGTTGTTTAAGTACCACATGCGCCCCTACAACTAACTCCTTATCGCGGCGCATAACCGTAACATTATGTACATTTTCTACGTGCTCAACTTGCCCTATGGCACTTTCAATATCGGCCACATCAGGTAGTTTTGCTTTATTTAAACGCAGACCTTTAACACAACCAACAATTACTTTTACGCCTGTAAACAAAACAAATAACGCAATCAACATGCTTGATAAAATATCAATAACACTCCAACCCGTTAGATAAATAAGTATACCGGCGATAAACGTAGACACGGTTGAAATCAAATCAAAAAATGAATGTAAAAATACCGCATAAACATTAAAGCTGGCCTTTCTACCTTTATATAATACCCATGCTGCGGCACCGTGAAATAAAAATCCAGTGGCGGCAATAACCGACATTAAATAACTATTGACAACTGGCCCTTGTCCTTCATGGTGATGTACAAAGCGCTCGCCGCCTTCGTATAAAATCACCAGGCTGATCGCCAAATATAAACAGCCATTGATCAAACCACCGGTCAACTCTGCTTTTTGATAACCATCGTTGTAGTTTTTAGCTAAATGAATCGCTAAGCTCGATGCGATCAAAGCAATAAATAAAGAACTATTATGAACAAATAAATGCCCTGCATCGGCTAATACAGCAAGAGAGTTTGCATAATAGGCACCAATCACTTGGATAATCATAAATGAGCTAGTGATGGCTAATGCAATTAATAATCTACGTCGTGATGCTTGGTGAGTTGTAATGTCGGTCATGAAAGGCGGTTTTACCTGTGCTTTAGTGTGCTAAGAGTCATCATTCTAAAAAACGTTAAAAGAGTAATGATATACAGTATCAATTGTAGTACTTCCATCAGTCAAACGCACTAAAAACTTAATATCGAGTTAATTTATATATAAAACGGCTAATTAAAGTACCATTTTCTTAAAATTGAATGTAAGCTTAATTTGTTAATAGGAAGTTGGAAATCCAGTGAGACAGTATTCTGTAGACGAAATTTGGCAATCTTTACAAGCCTTACCACTTGCAATCGTATTGTTTGATCAACAAACAGACACGCTGCACGCCAATGCATTGAGCCAACAGTTACTAAATTTAATGCCGGCAATAAGTCCAGTAGAAAAAGCGTTTCAGCACTTATCTATTAAACAAACAGAAAACCACACGATTGTTGATTATCACACCTTTTTAACTCCCCAAAATAACACCGAACAAACCTATAATATCGCCACAAAACACACAATATCCTGTGTAACAGTCACCTACAGTCTAATTGGCCCACAATTAATGATGCTGGTGTTAAAATCACACTCATCGTGTTCTGTGCAAGCTGACTTTGACGAAGTAATAGCAAAAATATCAACGCAACTAATTGATATACAGATAGGTAATCTAGACCAACAAATCGAAAGTGCTTTAAAAACCATAGGTACATTTTGTGATGCTGACCGCAGCTATTTATTTCAATTTAGCGAAGACGGCAAAGAAATGAGTAATACCCATGAATGGGTTAATACACAGATCAAGCCATTTAAAGAAAAGCTGCAAGGTATTCAGCAAGATTTACTACCGTACTTTTTTACTATGATGAACGAAAAGCACGTTTTTAAGGTACCGAATGTTAATTTACTCCCTCCAGCCGCTGCAGCCGAAAAAGCTGAATTTGAATCCGAAGGGATCAAATCTGTTTTATGCATTGGGCTTCGCTCTGAGAACTCCTTGTTTGGTTTTATTGGCTGTGATTGCGTAACACATATACGCCACTGGACCGACACCGATCTTATGCGGATCAAACTGGTGGGTGAAATTATTGCCAATGCACTCAAAAACGTTCTGTATAAACAACGCTTAGAGCAAGCTCAACAACAATTACTATTGGTCAACCAAGAACTGCAATCACAAGCAAACCTCGACAGCCTAACAAATATCGCCAATCGTCGCTGTTTTGATCAAACATTACTTAATGAAATTCAACGTGCAACACGCTCAAATCAACCATTGAGTTTAGTCATTTGTGATATCGATTATTTTAAACTTTATAACGACAATCATGGCCACCAGCAAGGCGATGAAGCGCTCAAACAAGTTGCCCATGCACTACATAACTTATGTAAGCGACAAGGTGATTTAGCAGCCCGCTACGGCGGAGAAGAATTTGCAATTGTGTTACCCAGCATTGATAAAACCCACGGTTTAAAATTTGCCAAATTACTGCAACAGCAAATCAGTCAACTAAATATCCTGCACCCAAATTCAAACATCGCCGACCACCTCACCCTCAGCATCGGATGTTACAGCTGTACACCAGATAAACATACCACCGCAGATATGATGATCCTCGCCGCCGACAGCGCACTCTACGTAGCAAAAAAATCAGGCCGCAATCAAATTCAAGTCTTTGATGAAGAGCATTAGAGCCATGTACTCGTAGCTGCGAGTTTACCTCGCGACAAATCAAAGTGAACTTAATTTCAAATAAACCGCGCTGTTAACAATCCATCCATGGAGCTTGGTTACATCGGTCATTACCTAAATGGATTTAGGTACTTAGATTTTTTCGGGAACAAAAATCTGCCATGACCTCACTTCCTCCGGCTGCCTGTTCTGAGGTGAAGACAAACCAATTGATTCGAGCTGTTGTTCGCGTTTTCTAAGCTGCCTGTTCGGCGGTGGAGAGCAAGAAGATGAAGACTTGGATTCACTGTTATTTCTAAGCCGCCTGTTCGGCGGTGCAGTATCGATTAAGCGGCCAGTGTCACCCGAACACTTTCTAAGCCGCCTGTTCGGCGGTGAAGAATGGTGGGTATTTGCCCAAACAATAGAACTCTTTCTAAGCCGCCTGTTCGGCGGTGAAGCAAGTCGCGAACATTGACGCCATACCGAGCACTTTCTAAGCCGCCTGTTCGGCGGTGAAGAGGTAGGAGTTGATACTATTGAGTGTTTAGTGTTTCTAAGCCGCCTGTTCGGCGGTGAAGTACAATCTAACGATATGGACAACTTCGAAAAATTTCTAAGCCGCCTGCTCGGCGGTGAAGTTTGTAATCCTGTTAAGTAACGCCTTACCTCCTTTCTAAGCCGCCTGCTCGGCGGTGAAGAATATGGTTTTGTCTGATTCTTGTGGGCGCTGTTTCTAAGCCGCCTGCTCGGCGGTGAAGGAGGAGTTTTGCAAGACGAAAAGCTTGCAAGCTTTCTAAGCCGCCTGCTCGGCGGTGAAGTATATAGTTAAACATGCCACTTGGAGTTTCTGTTTCTAAGCCGCCTGCTCGGCGGTGAAGATCTTAATGCCAGCACGTTAAAAATTCGTGTATTTCTAAGCCGCCTGCTCGGCGGTGAAGTCTGACTGGCGGCGTAACTTAAAGATGGTAATTTTCTAAGCCGCCTGCTCGGCGGTGAAGAAAAAGATGACGAGCAAAACCTAGCCCGCGCTTTTCTAAGCCGCCTGCTCGGCGGTGAAGTTATCAAAATGGATAAATTACGCTGGTGATTTTTTCTAAGCCGCCTGCTCGGCGGTGAAGTTACGTACCAACTTGCGCTTAATCGCTCGCTTTTTTCTAAGCCGCCTGCTCGGCGGTGAAGCAATTAGTACTTTGTTGACGACCCAGTTAGCCTTTCTAAGCCGCCTGCTCGGCGGTGAAGTTAGTGGCTGCGGCCAGCACGTTGCTCGACATTTTCTAAGCCGCCTGCTCGGCGGTGAAGACCAGACTAACTTTGAATGTAACTACATAATATTTCTAAGCCGCCTGCTCGGCGGTGAAGTGCTCCATGTCAATCATTGATCCATCAGCAGATTTCTAAGCCGCCTGCTCGGCGGTGAAGCTGTCCCATGTTAAATGTCCGTCTTTGTTTACTTTCTAAGCCGCCTGCTCGGCGGTGAAGGCAAGTAAACTAACTGAACAGCAGCGCGCTATTTTCTAAGCCGCCTGCTCGGCGGTGAAGGTGTCACAGGATACAGGTTTAGATTTACCGATTTTCTAAGCCGCCTGCTCGGCGGTGAAGTTGTGCATCCGAAATGGCGTATTGTCCTTGAATTTCTAAGCCGCCTGCTCGGCGGTGAAGAGCCATCGGAAGTTGGTAGTTCTAAGCGTGAGTTTCTAAGCCGCCTGCTCGGCGGTGAAGATAAATCGTAACATCACATTTCTTACATGACTTTTTCTAAGCCGCCTGCTCGGCGGTGAAGGCTTAATTGCTAAAAACCTTGACGCGCTCACTTTTCTAAGCCGCCTGCTCGGCGGTGAAGCGCGGCTTGTACAATAAGCTGCGCCTCTGCTTTTTCTAAGCCGCCTGCTCGGCGGTGAAGCCTTCTGCGACATCAAGCCCTCCAATCTCAAGTTTCTAAGCCGCCTGCTCGGCGGTGAAGTAATTGTGCCATCTTCATTAGCTACGGGCTCGTTTCTAAGCCGCCTGCTCGGCGGTGAAGCGGTGCTGATTGGAACACAAATTGCAGATTCCTTTCTAAGCCGCCTGCTCGGCGGTGAAGGGTGGGGCGTACTCTGCTATGCTGCGCAATTTTTTCTAAGCCGCCTGCTCGGCGGTGAAGAGAATGACGTTAGTTTTCACCGTTCGTCATTCTTTCTAAGCCGCCTGCTCGGCGGTGAAGTAGAATATTTTAGCATTAAACATCTGATTTTTAAAGAGCTTTTTTAATTTTGACCAAAATACCCTTTTTTTAACTAGAAATGCCAAGCCCCTATTTATAAGGGTTTGGCATTGTGCCTAAAAAAAGGGTTAAAACCAAGGCAAGGTGCTGGTAGCGCTTAATCCGTATTTGGAGAAGTTCGCCGCCTCATCTTTTGATGCTGTGAAAGTCTGTTTGATAAACAATGGAAATTGTTGATCACCCGTTGATTTACTCTTAATTCTGACAAAGGGCAGTTCCAACTGCTTTTCAACATCTTTGGGAATGCGTTCCACCGCTTCTTCGTAAGTGAGGTCATGGCGTTTCATTGCTCGGCGACGCAGTTGGTCAGCGTTGCTTTTCACGTGAACTCGCTTAACAAGGCAAAACTCATTGGTACTTGGAATTTGAGTTACCTTAGTGACTAAGGTGAAGTCCCCTAAACCTCGTCGCCATGGTAACGCTTCAAGTTCTTCTAAACGACCTTGTGAGCCATGTATACGAAGTTTGCCTCCTAGGTTTTTTTTGCTAGCATTTGGGAAACTCACTCCGATGTCATTTTGAGAGACTTCCACCAACGCTCTATGTAGCTTACTAAATAGCGCATTCATCAAGATAGGCTTAGTAAACTCTGGGTCTTCCAAGATGGTAATGTCCAGATAGTAATCCATAACCTCTCCTTACGAGTCAGACTTTCCGCCAAACACGCCACCACGAATTAGGTTCGCAATAACGTAGTGTTGTTGCTCTGTTTCTGGCGCTTGACCTTTTTCCATCCATTTATCAAATAAGGTATAAAAGTCATCTTTGTTGCTACGGTAAGCTTTACCACGGCTGGTAACGGAGCCAAACGGTTCGGCAGAAATAGGGCCAATCTCTTCAGAGCCTTGATACCAAGTATCTACTGTGCGAATGGCATTGCCGATTTTTTGCGAGTGTAATGCGGCGGTGCCGTCTACGTCATACAACACTTTGCTCTTGCGCGAATTACCATCCAAAACAAGCTCTTGTGACGGAAAGACTTCTTGCCCTTCACCCAGTTTTACAAAGGCTTCAATTTGGAAATAGGTAAAGGTATCGCTGGTCAGGCCTTTTTGAATTTGGTCAGCGAAGGCTTTTAAGTCATCACTTTGATAATCAAAATCGCGCAGCGCTAGGTCATATCCGTTGAAAGTCCACTTGGTGTTTCCTGCTTTGTTCTTTTGCGTCACACGAATTGAGATGTCTTCTGCACCAACACGGTTACGCCATAGAAAGCGGCCATTAGCAATATTGGAAGCATAACGATGCGCCAACACGGAAAAAGACTGTTCTGCAATGTAAGACTGAATAGTGCTGCTCAATACTGCTTGATAATCTGGGTTATTACACGCGGAAGGTGTTGGAAGATTACCTAACACTCTTAATGAGAATGCCAACTTCAAAGTATCGCAGTCAAATGGCAAAGCTGAAGCATCAACAAGTTGAGGATTAGCATTTGTAATATCTTGGTCTAGTTTAGTTGAACTAGCACCTTTTTTCTGTCGGTTCGAAATAGTACCTCGAACAGCTTTCTCTTTGACTTGAACAGGTTTCCATTCACCGTCTGGCTTAATCCAATTCCCTGCGAACAACAAACCATCTGAATTTGCCAGTTTACGTTCGAATGCCAATACTGATGCTGTTTTTAATGCTGCCATGCTATTTCTCCTCAATGGTTTGGTTTGTTTCGTTGTTTAACAAAATCGGGGTTTCTGGTTGATAATCGTTTTTACAAAGGTAAAGCGCGTTGTCTGCTTGATATTCTTGATGCCAAAAAAGGTGCTTCAAATCGTCTATTCGATGTGGGCTGATCCATTGACCCAGAGAGTAAATCGATTCGACAAATTGCACCGGACAAGAACGATCTCGCACGTTTGCGACTTGCCCTGCTTCGTACAAATCGGATATTCCTTGATAGCCGACCACGATTGGCTTGAGCCATCCGGTGTAATCCAGTCTATCCACCGTCCATTCGGCTTTGTCACCTTTTGGTTTAGAAGACATTTTGCGGGTGCTAAAATCTAAAAATGCTTCTAACGGCGCTTGTTGCGTTTGTTCTATATGGTCTTTCAGTACATCGTCACGACTGACTAAAGCAAACCCTGGAAGCAACTTGCGTAAGAAGGATTTTCGCGTAGCTGGCTCCCGATTTATTGCGCCAATATCTTTAATGAGTTCAACACTGCCGATACTCTGCACTGTGCCACCAGCAACTCTTGATGCCGCCAAAGTGTCTTCGATACATTCAGCAAGCTCGTCCTCAACCGATGGTGGCGTCGGGCCAGATAGTGCAATCAGGAGCGTCACTTCCATACGCATTTTGCCTTCTTCGTTAAAGGGGGCGGTACTTCCATCTTTGGTAAGAGGATTACGTGTTAGGGCAAAATAATTTTCTCGACTCATGTTGTTACTATGAGACTGCACTTGGCTGGAATGGCAAATCACTGCACAGCTTGTCAGTGTTAATCTATCAGAAACACGGGCTTGGACTTTTCTTTGCAAGGCGTGGGTTAACCCCAAAAAGCTGGTCATGGCAGGGAAGCCCCACGTTAAACCAGCAATGGCATTCGCGCCTTCGACATTGAGATGTCTTATTACGAGTAGTTTATCCATTAGAAGGCTCCCTTTACGTCGTCTTGCACTAGCCTGAGTTCTTGCGCGGTGAGCACTTTCCACTGCACAAACTCAACATCGCCTGTGGCAATATCGGCGTTTTTCTCTAGTTCGTCATTTAAAAAGCGAGAGAAGTCGGCGGCAACTAAACCTTGCCACTCTTTTTTATCAAATTCGTCTTCAAATTCTTTATCAAATGCTCGTCGGTTTGGGTCTAACCAAAGCTTTTGATGCAGCGGCAAATGACAATCTGGATGGGAAGACCAACCCGCAGGAAAAGACCGAACACTTGCCCCATAAGCCACCAGCTGATCGACAATGTTGTCAATACGGCGCGCTCGTTCTTCGCGTATTTCCCAAACACTGCGTTTATATAAGTTGGCAACTAAGAACTTTCTCAAACCAATAAGATGCCCATACACCTTGCGAGAGAACGGCCCACGGAAAATAGATTTTACTTTTAACGGTGGCTTTTCTTGGCTTTGCCATGTTGGCGGAGCACTGCTTAATAAGAAAGAGCGGCCACCACGGCCAGAGTTAAGTTGACTGATGTTTTGCGGTTTCGTCCCGCCAAACGCTTGCACAGCGATATTTTGAAACTCAATCGTGGCAAGGTCAGACTCTTTTTCGTTTCGACGTGCTGCCCGCGCTTCTTTTTGTTCTTCTGAGAAACGCGCATGTTGTACACGTTCAAAAATCTCTTGGGAAAGCGAGGTAGCATAAAGTGGTAGAAGTAGATGATAATCACCGTCAATCGGCCAATAGAGCTGCTTACCCAATTTATGAGAGCTTGGATCTTTAGCCGTCACGGCCAACTTAAAGCCCGCTAGCCAGTCAGCCAATTGCTCTTTGGATTGTGCGAACGACTCAAAAGGCGACATATCCTCTTGCTGGATAAAGTTCGCCAGCAATTTACCATCGTCCTGTTCAAGTAAAAGTAGTTTTCCCACATCCAATGCAGCCGCATTGCCTACTACATCAATTTTTGGACTTTCTATCGCTGATGTAGAAATGAATGGCAACTCAGATAAGGACTTTCTCTGTGCGAACAGACTTGTGCCTTTGGCATCGGAATGCGTGAATTTCAGCGCATGAGTGACTAGCTGTAATTGCTTCGCTCGATTGGCGGCATCACTGAGCCAATTTACTGGCTTAAAGCGATCCTCTTCACTCACTCTCAAGGCCGCTCGTTCCATTTCGTAAGCAGCGACATTTTCAGCCGCTGCCGCTTGCACGCCTTTTTGCGTGTCTTTATCGAACTTGTCTAACCGATCCCGTTTGCGACTGTCGATGTAATCGCGGATCTTTTCAGATAAATCTGCCACCTCGCCTCCTGCTATTCACTATAGAAATTATCTAAATAAACACGTTACTTACCTGATCAAACCAATCGAGTACCGTTCCACCCAGTACAACAAACGCTGAGTAAATAACCATTCCTGTTACATCTTCCTGAATACTAAAACGGAAGACCTTTCTTTTCTTTCGCTTGATTTTCTTATTGCCCGTTTTACCGTCGTTTTCTTCTTTACTGACTTCTTCGCTCTCAAAATCAAACATATATTACCCAACATAATATTGGATAATATATGTACAAAGACAAAAATAATAAACCTTAAAAACAAGACTTTTATTAATTTAATTTTCACTTTTTAAAATATTTAGCTTACAATCTCTGACACTGCTGAAAAGCAGCTCAGAAATTAAAGACAAGGCTTTTCTTGTAAATTATAGCTACACCGCTGAATAAGCGGCTCTACAAACCTTCTAATAATAAGGTTTGTAGAATCCCAATACACTACTCTGTTGCCACACGTCATTCTCGCCACTCTTTCGTAACCGAATCGCGCCAAATTGCATCGATGCCTCGCTAAGTTCTTTATTGAGTTCATCCGCTAAAGCAATTAATGCACTTTGATAATCAAAGTCTTTTATCCAGTTATGAACGCCAATGGCGAATGTATGCGCTTGGTCACGCTGAAAGCTTTGTTTGTCGTCGGCTTTTAATTCACCGCTGTCGTGCCAGCGGTGCATAGTGGGTTCGTCGTATTCTTCTTCTAAATAAAAGCAATAGGATTCATCTGGCGTATGGCGACGAAATGGCAATTTGCGCTGTAGATGATTAGTCCAATGGCAGGGCTTGTCCCACCATAAGCTAGCAAAGGCTTCGCCGTTCTCTTTATCTTTTCCCCACAGCTGAGAATGCAGCGCCGCATGCTCTAAATCCACAAAGCGCTTATTTGGCATTAGCTCGTCACGCTTTTGGATCCGTGGTAAGGCATTGATAGTTTGATATTCATTAGCCGCTAATACATCTTGTAGTTTATGACTCTCTAACAAGAGCGCTGCGCTTTCAAAACCTGGCCTTGTGTAGGCGGCTTTTTCATTTTTCATTGCGCGAACATTTTGATTAAGCAAGTGAATATTAGCCGTTTCCACTGTAGTGTCTGAATGTCGCAATACTCGTCCTGCTAGTTGGATCAGGGAACGAATTGACGACGGCTCCACTACGGCCCAATCGTAGGAATGATCCCTGCCCACTTCAGTTACTGGACTACCAAGCACAACAAAAATATGCTGATCATTTGGGTGAGCTTTCAGCGCAGCACTTACGCTAGGCTGCGCCCAAATGGTGTTTGGATCTTTTCGGTTTAATACGCTATCAAGCATGTGTTCAATGGCGGAGCGCTGCAATAAAAGAAATTGACTATGGTAAACACAATAATGGATCTGAACCCCTTTTGGACTTGGCGTATTTATCAAACTTTTTGCAACGGCCACCAAGGGGTTGATGTTGGCCATTCGCACTAGGCCAAAACTGGCTTTGGCAGACAAACTTGGGTGCGAGTGATTGTGAGCATGATGAAGTGCCAGAATGCTTTGATGAATACGGTTCGACACGGTTTGAATAGCACTAGGCTCGTCGCCATCGCTATTACATTCGATTAATTCGACACGCCGCTTAATAGATTGCGCAAGCAATTTTTCAGCACGCTTTGCCATGAGCTGTTGATGCTGTTCAGAAAAGGCAGAACATTCACTGGCTTGAATGGAATCACTGCGAAATTCATCAAACCAAGCACAGACCACATTAGGCGTTTGGCTGGGATTCACACTGACAGCGGCTTCGTAATGTTTGCGGCCAGCAAGATACGCGGCGAATAACGCATTGATCAAATCGGGCGGTAATGTCGCTGATGAAAGCAATACATTCGATCCTAACATGCCTGCCCAATTCACCAATCGGCACAAAGCAGGTAAATCTTCCAAACCAAAGTCATCGGGTTCATCCAACACTAAATCAGAGGTTAGCAAGCGCAGCATGGGCGCTATTTGTTTGCCGCCTCGGCTGCCTTCGGTCGATGGCATTAGGTGATCGATGGTACTTACCAACACGGGCGCATTCACCAACTTGTTATTTTTGGGCGAGTTTTCTAACCAACGCGATAACGGCCCGTCGCCTAACATACCTTCGTAGCTGACGTAGCTGTCTTGATCGCTAAAATCATTGGCAGATTCTGACCCTAACAAGGCTTCCTGTTGGCTTTCTTCTTCTAGCACCCGCTTGGTTTTCGCTTGCTCATGCAAATCTTTCACGGCTTTGGAGCCAATGAGAACCGCTAAATCTTCGTCGTCGAGTCGTAATAACTCTTTAAAGGCATCACCGGTTTGTAGGGTCAATGTACGTAACCCAAGCGCCACACTGAATCGGCACCCTTTTCTATCATCCGCAAGGCCATACATAATACGCGCGTTGGCAAAGGTTTTGCCTTTGCCAGTGGACGCGACATTCACCCCAAAAAAACCATGCAGTTTTGCTTTATCTCTAACACTAACCGCTAATTCGTAGGCTTTATTTTGCCAAGCGAAACGACTGTCTAGCGTTCGCTTTTTCAATTCGGGATGTCGAGTGATGACAGGTAAGGATTCTTTTAACGAGGACAAAGACCGTACGATCTGATGACTATGACGGTAGACACCAATCAGGTGTTCATCTAAGGTTTGATTGTAGTTTCCATTGTCACGACTGCCTCGCTCGCGCCATGTGTTGGCATAAACACCTTTGTAACCTTTGTTGTCATGCCATGAATTCTTAGTCCCGATGGACTTTTGTGAGGAATAATAGTGATCGCCCAACATCAAGCTAAGTCGGGCGAGATGCAATGAAAATGGTTGGTTCAGCCAATCTTGCATAAGTAACTGCGTACGCTTGACACCTTGCGATGCGATGCGACTAACACGCTCACGCCAAACCTTACTGCAAAATGGCGAGCCTTTTGGAAAATTCCAAACCGCTTCTATTTCAGTAGGCTTCCAATCTTTATTGCTGCATTGCGGGGAGTTCCAGCCTGCATCGATATAATCATCCATTAATAACTCTGGATACTTTACATAATCGGTATTGTTATCTAAAGGCTCTGGCAATTTATGGTGGGATAGAATCAGCCAAGCTACGGCTTTGGCAACAGGTGGAAGCAAACATAATGGCGAATAGATTTTTGTATCGATTCCGTCTTTTTTAATGTTCGCCATCACTTTGCTTTCAATGTCGTCCGGCAAGTTACCTAACAAGGTTAACCATGTTGCGTCTTGCTTACTTTTCTCCACACCTTCAATCGCGTGCAGCACGAAAGCTTCAAATAATCGTACAGATACCCATTCATGGCGATACGGTTCGTAGCTTTGCGTTTTCTTTTTAGGGTTGAGCTTGTCTTGAAAGGCTTTATTAGCTTTACCAAAATCATGGAACAACGCTGCGATACCAGCCAGCACTCGGATGTCTTCCGCTGTTTGCCATGTGTTTTCATCGCCAGAACGCAAAATATCTCGCCCTGTGACATTAGTTGGTACGCTTCCCCATTCATTAAAACGACGCGGGTTGCCCACCAGCCATTTCAATTCTGTTCGGTTACGGCCGCGAATCCAATGGCACGCCACAGACGTATTTCGACGCGCCGTCTTTTTGAGTAATTTACGTAACGTTGTTAGGCCTTGTTCCGTTATAGCGGTTTGCCATGTTCGATCACCTGTTCGCTCTGCAAACTGATCAATGACGCGACGAGTTTCTTTTAAGGCTTTTTTAGAGCATTGGGAGACGAGAAGGATGTTCATTGCTTTTCCCCAAGCGTTTCACTGATTTGCTTGAGACTGTCGATCATATAATCGAGGGATTCACACCGACGAATGTTAGTGATACAAGCTTGGCGAAATTCTTGTTCGCTGTCGCCATTCATGGCGCTAATAAACGCTTGTGGGAGAATGATGCCGTCTTTTACTAAATCTGCGGCATCAAACACTAAGCCACCACGACGGGTTTTCCCGTGAAGCACTGACAATCCGTGAGGCAAACCTAACACCCAAGTCGCTGTGGCACCCAAACCATAGGCAAGGTAGTTACCATGATCTAAAAAGCGATTGGCAAGATCCACACCAGCACCCTGCTTCATACGCTTGAAGTCGTTATAGCCTGTGACAGCACAAATAATTTTATAAAGAGTTTTGGTCAGCCTTGCTTCGGCTAGCATGAGCTCTTGAGTGTGGGATACTTTCGCAACCGCTTGTGCAAAACTGTCCAAGGCTTTATTCAGATCTGCCACACTAATATCAATGCCAGCGTCTTTTAGGGCTGAATTTTTCGTCCACTGCTGTCTTGTATATTCAATCCGAAGGGTTTGAATTTGCTTGGCTGCTGCTAAGCGTTTCTCTTCATCAAACCAAAACGACACCCAAGATTGAAGATATCCAACGGGGCGATATTCACTTTGCGGGCTAAAAAAAGAGACATCAAAATCGACTTCATTACTGGAAAATAATGGCGCACCACCTCCGCCACAAAAACCGATCAGTACACCGGATTTTGCTAACTCTCGGACAGCGGCTTGAGTGATTGATGTACCATTTCCTAGTAGCAGGCAGGTTGTGTTGGCAATCGGGATATTCCAATAAAGAGATTGTTTCCCTTCATCCGTCACATATTCCACTCGGCCATCTTTCACTAAGACACGACAGTATTCGAGGTAATACATATTGGCTCGTTTTGAGTGCAATATAGTTTTCATATCCGATGGTGAGAACTGTTCCATTATCGATTCCTTTATGAGTTAATCTTACGCTCGCTTGATACTCTTTTAGCGAGTTGTTGTAAATTAAACTGTGTGGGTTGAGCGCTAAATAATCTTGAATCAACTGGGATGCATTAGAGCGGCTTATACCAAAATGTTGCTGTAAATGATTGGTTGTCAGGCGTCCTTCCCATTGAATAATGAGCTCTATAAAATGAAACCGTTGTTGGATATTGTAGTTAAGTGGCTGGCTATTTTGATAGGTTGTTTCAACCATGCGTTCCCTGCACTATTATTTTTTATTATTATTCAAAGTTATCAGAAAAACCATTGATTACAAGCAGAATTCCTTTTCTGTCCTAACGGCTTGTTTTAGATCAAAAATTAAACATGCTTTTGAGTGCGGCCTCTAATAACAAGGGCATACATCGTTTATTTGCGATCTACTTAATTACAATTGGGCTGGGCTTTCTGCGATCCCTTTGACGCTTGCAGTTAAAATAAATACGGCGCCGCTGTAGGGGTATTGTTTTAGTATCTCAGGTTCTAGGCCAGTACGGGCGGAGGTAACGGCGATGGTTGTTAGGTCATCGCCAAAAAAAGTGAGGCTGGTGATCCTAGGTGCGGGAAGTCGATAAAAATGCACGATAGTGCCATTTTCACAAAAACGATAAAGGCCGTGGCCATTCCAAGACGCGACCCACAAGTGATTGTCGTTATCGACTGTCATGCCATCGGGAAAGCCCATTGTCTCGTCAAATTTTACAAATACTCGCTTATTGCTAAGCTCACCTTGCTCATTTAAATCAAATTGATAAATAGTGCGGGTGGATGATTCTGTTGAATATAAAATACGGCCGTTTTTACTTATTGCAGGGCCATTACTGATCACATAATTGCTATCAACAATGGTTGGCGTTTGTTGCTGACTAAAGCGATACAACGCCCCAGTATTGTGTTGTTCATGTTTATCCATCGTACCAAAAAACACATGCCCGTTGCGGTCGGTTTTGGCATCATTTAAACGGTTATTTACTGCAAGAGTAGCCAGTGGATACAGCTCACTAGGTTGGAATGTGTTGTTATCAAGGTAATAAATGCCGCGCTCAAAACCTGCGATTAAACGCTGTTCGGTGGTTTCCATGATCCAACAAATAGCCTGCTCCATCGGGTAACGGCACACTGTTTGTTGCTGGCAATCAAAACGGTAAAGTAGTTTGTCTAAAATATCGACCCAAAATAAACACTTTAGCGATGCGCTGTAATATGGCCCTTCGCCAAGTAAACATTGGCAAGGAATGATCATTTTAATCGAGTTAATCGCCATTATTTACCTTAAAACAGCATGTGAGTTTATTGCGCTATTTTAACGTTGAAAGAAAATCAGTGCCAGCCCTGAAAAAGTCGCCACAATAATAATTAAAATACGCGTGGCTTGTTCATTAATTGTATTATTTAACAAGTATGAAAGCCCCCAACCAATTAAAATTGCGGGTAAGCATTCAATAAATAACAGTAAGTCATTAGAGTCAGCGGTGCCCGTAAGCAGCAGCGCAGTGATACCAAATAAATTAATAAACACGAAGAAAATACTTAAGTTAGCTTTGATTTTATCTTTATTTTGCGCTTGATAGAGTAGTCCCATCGGTGCGCCGCCTGCGGATGTGGTGGTACCAATAAAACCAGATGCTAGTGATGCCAGTACATTAGAGGTAAAGGTGAGCTTAGGCGACCAACCTGTAAGTGATAACGCAACTGCAATTAGTAAACAACAACCGAGTAAAATACGATACTGATGGGGATCAACATGCAACATTACCGCTGCAGCAATTAACACTCCGACGGCGCCACCAAAAATGGAATAGCCGGTTTGCTTTAGATCTATTGCGCCACGGTGCTTTATGGCAAGAATTGAGGTGAGTAATAAAGCATTTAAAATCATTGGCCCTGGCACTAACTCTGGCATAAGCCAGTATAAAATAGGTGCGCACAATAAGCCAAGACCAAACCCAATCACGCATTGCAAGCATGCGCCTATTATTAATATAAAATAAACTAATACGATATCGGGCAACGCGTTTCTACCTTATTTAACTAGGTTTGACTAATTTACAGACAAGAATATCCTAATATTATAATATCATTGGCGTTAGGTAAATTTTTTTATTGAATTTTAAGTCCAACCAGCATCAACAACAAGTGATTGTGCGGTCATCATTTTACTGTCGTCTGCGGCTAAAAATAATGCGGCATTGACAATATCATCGGCCTGTAATGTTTCATTTATACATTGATTATGTCTAACATCTTCAATCATATCTGGAGTTAGCCAATGCGTTATTTGGCGCTCGGTCATCACCCAGCCAGGTACTAAGGTGTTAATACGAATATTATCTTTACCATAAGTCGCTGCTAATGAACGGGTTAGTCCTTCGATCCCGGCTTTTGCCGTGGTGTAAGCAGGCATGCCAGTTTGCTTAATACGCCAACTCACTGACCCCATATTGATAATGCTACCACCACCAATTCGCTGCATTTGCGGGGCAACAGCTTGCGCCGAAAAAAAACAAGGCCGTAAATTAACGGCTAACTTATCATCCCAGTATTCAACACTCATGGTATCGGCAACGTGGCGAGTATCGTCAGCTGCATTGTTGATCAATACGCTGATCTCACCTTGTGTTTTACCCGTTGTTTCTATAGCGGCTTTTAATTGTTCAATGTCACGAAGGTCACAGTAAATATACTGCGGATCAAAGCGATACAGGCCAGCTAACTGGCTACACAATTGCTCACCTTGCTGTTTGGCAATATCAATAAAAGTTACTTTTGCATGCTGCTGACAAAAGCGTTTTACCATGACTTCACCGATCCCCGTTGCACCGCCGGTAATAAAAACACTTTTACCAGCGAGACTTGGATAACTTGTTGTGTGTGATGTTGAGACTGGCATGATTTCCTTAAGTATTAAGATAATTCATTAACAAAACATGGTTACTTCGATTCGTTTTGTGACTCTTTTTCAGCTATTTCTTTTTCAATAAATGACATAGCTTCGTCAATCATGTACGTCATCATGTTTTTAGCGCGCTCAGGCTCACCATTTAAAATTGCTTGATACACTTTAAAGTGTTCATCCGCAATGGCTTTTTTATTACCTTTCGCGGGTGTTGTATGCTGAATACTAACGTTAAGAGCAGTACAAATAAAATCACGCAATTGAAAGAAAAAACGATTACCGCTGGCAAACAAAATTGCGGTATGAAAAGCTAAATCACTTTCATGGATTTCGCCATCGGAGGCATCAGCCGCCGCTTGCATTTTTTCAACTGCAATCGCAATCTCTGCAATTGCGCCTTTATCAGCACGTCTTGCTGCAAGTGCCGCTGCTTGCGGTTCAATAGCTAAGCGTACTTGTAAAAATTCTTTTAACACATATAAGGTCGGGCTACTATCGAGCAACCATTTTAATACGCTGGTGTCGTATAAATTCCATGTGTTTGCTGGTTCAACGCGGATGCCTTGGCGTGGGCGCGATGAAATAAGCCCTTTGGCAGCAAGCATTTTTACTGCTTCACGAATAGCAGTACGACTAATGCCATACTCTTCACATAATTTTGCTTCAGTAGGTAAACCCGTTTCAGCAGTGTAATGACCATTAATAATGGCTTTACCTAACTCATTGGTTACCTGTTGCGACAAATTTAAATTTTCAATGCGTGCCATAAACAGTTCCTTTAAAAATACTTATTCTATGATACTACTATAACCTTACCGCGTCATCAGGCAAATCTTTGACAATGCTACTGTAAATACTTTTTTCCGCTGTTTGAACTGTGTAATTGCTGAAAACATAAAAATTTAAAGCATTACTAATTTTTAACAAATCTCTTTCATTCACCTCATTTGTATTATAATATTTTTATAAACACAAATAATCCGGATTGATCTCCGGGCTTAGATGGAATTAAAGATGATCGAATTAAGTACACTCGACTGGCTAGTGTTAGCGGGATTTTTTGTTTTGTTATTAGCCGTTGTCGTCGTCTCGATGAGACAAAAAGAAGAAGATACTACAGATTATTTTTTAGCTGGGCGTAATGCGAGTTGGTTAGTTATTGGTGCGTCAATTTTTGCCTCGAATATTGGCTCAGAACACCTCGTTGGTTTATCTGGTGCAGGTGCACAATCAGGCATGGCATTAGCCCACTGGGAAATGCAATCTTGGATTATTTTATTACTTGGTTGGGTGTTTGTGCCTTTTTACTGGAGCAGTAAAGTATATACCATGCCGGAGTTTTTAGAGCGTCGCTATAATTCAAAATCACGCACTTTTTTATCGGTTATTTCCTTGATCAGTTATGTACTGACTAAAGTAGCAGTGACTGTTTATGCTGGCGGCATCGCTTTTAAGACTATTTTAGGAATTGAAAGCATTTGGGGCATTGATTTCTTCTGGATCTCAGCCATTGCTTTAGTGGTGATCACCGGTATCTATACTGTACTCGGGGGTATGAAAGCCATCATGTGGACCTCTGTTTTACAAACGCCAGTACTTATTATTGGCTCTGTGGTGATCTTAGTTGTCGGTTTGGATAAAGTCGGCGGGTGGTCTGAAGTTGAACGCATAAACGATATGAACATGCATTTAATTCGCAGTGCCTCAGATACCGAGTTTCCGTGGCCGGGGATCGTATTTGGTTCATTTATCATTGGTTTTTGGTACTGGTGTACAGACCAATATATTGTACAACGGGTACTGTCGGCGAAAGGCATTAAAGAAGCTCGTCGCGGTACTATGTTTGCAGGTTACTTAAAGCTATTGCCTATTTTTATCTTTTTAGTACCGGGCATGATTGCCTATGCACTAAAAGTTAAAGGCATTATTAGTTATGACAGTGCGGACCAAGCGTTTCCTACATTGGTTGCCGAGTTACTCCCATCCGGCGTCAAAGGCATCGTAATTGGTGGCCTCGTTGCAGCATTAATGAGCTCGTTAGCGTCGTTATTTAACTCATCAGCGACGTTATTTACTATCGATTTCTATAAAAAATTCAAACCCGAATCGAGCGAAAAGCATCTGCTAAAAGTTGGCCGCTTAGCAACCGTTGCAATTGTTATTTTAGGCTTACTGTGGATCCCTATTATGAGCTTAATTGCTGATGTACTTTATGAGTATTTACAAAGCGTTCAATCGTTAATAGCTCCAGGTATTGCCGCCGTGTTCTTGCTAGGTATATGCAGTAAACGTTTTACTCCTGATGCTGGTTTTATCGGTTTAGTGTCTGGGTTTGTGTTAGGTATGATCAGATTAGTACTATTGCCTTTCAAAGATGCTATCAGCGGTACACCGCTTGCGTGGATCACCGACATGAATTGGCTTTACTACTGTATTTTACTGTTTGTAGTGGTGGTAGTGATAATGATTGTGGTGAGTTTTTTCACTAAACCCGCCAGTGAAGAGCAGCTTAAAGGCTTAACCTTCTCAAGTATCGGCAAAGATACTTTAAAAGAAGTGGCTGCCGGATTAGATAAGTGGGATTACATTCATACTGCGGGGATCATCGGTATCACTGCGTTTATTTACTACCGCTTCTGGTAAAACTTAATTAGTTGTTCCCACGTTTATAGGGAGTGTTATCACTCCCTTTTTTGCACACAGATAAAGACACTCATTAATCAGGCTATCTAGCTTCCTCTCGTGTTGTTAGCCTCAGTGCCAATTAATGAACAATCATAAAGAGGTGATGATGAACACTCTGCTTAAAATTGCATCTATAAGTTCTCTAGTATTACTCAGTAGCTGCTCCTCAATAATTCCCCAAAAAAGTGTAGAAGCACGCTTTGTTCCTGAGCGTATGGACGACTTTGCGTTTGAAAATGATAAGGTTGCCTTTCGCGTTTATGGGCCTGCTTTAACAGACTCTGCTGAAAACAACGGTACTGACTGCTGGCTTAAACGGGTTGATTACCCAATTATTAATAAATGGTATAAAGGAGAACGAGAAGGTATCTCTTATCATGAAGATCATGGTGAAGGTTACGACCCTTATCATGTTGGTAATTCATTAGGCTGTGGCTCAATGGCCCTATGGGATGAAAATGCCGATAAAAGCGACAGACTGATACAGCCCAATGTGTATACTGATTATTCAATAATAGAAAAAACCGCTGATAAAGTCGTTTTTGAGCTCACTTACCAGTATAACGATAAAGACATCACCGAGAAAAAACGCTACACACTTGAAAAAGGTAGCCAATTTTATAAAGTACACAGCCAATTTACGCACAATGGTCAACCCATTCAACTTAAAGTTGCTGTGGGTGTCACTACCCATGATGGTAAAGCACAAGCACATGTCAACTCTGAAGGTGATGCAATAACAACGTGGGAAACCATTGACGGTAGCCAAGTGGGTACATCTGTACTATTACCTAAATTTACCCACACTCATTATATTTTACAACAAAGTGATAAGAAAGATCGTTCGCATGCACTGCTTGTTGCGCAAACGAATAAAGCGGGTGAAATTACCTATTATGCTGGTTTTGCTTGGTCAAAAGCGGGTGACATAAAAACCTTCAAACAATGGCAAGATTATGCGAGTAACTATTTAGCCAAAGATAAAAACAAACAAGTAACCGCAGAATCTGTAAAGTCATTAACGAAAAAAGTAGCAGACTGGCAAATTGCACATTTTGACGAAGAAGGTAAATACCGCGCGCTGCCACGCAAACCACCACAGTGGATGAATCGCGAGCAATATCATGATTTAGAGTGGCATCATGGTGCCCTTTACGCGGGTATGAACGAATGGCGTAAAATTGCTGATGATGATAAATATACAAACTTTTTAATGGAAATTGGTCAGCGAAATGGCTGGAAACTTCACCAGCGCCCTTATCACGCCGATGATCAAACGGTAGGTCAATTTTATCTGTCTTTATACGAAGACTTCCACCAACCAGAAATGCTTGAACCAACACGTAAGCAATTTGATTGGATTTTGGCTCACCCAAAAACCGGCACACTTGATTGGCTTGCCGAAAATACTCATGCCCATGATCGTTGGGGCTGGTGTGATGCATTATTTATGGCACCGCCTGTATGGGCACGTTTAGCTAAAATTACCGGCGAAGAAAAATACTTAGACTTTATGGATCAAGAGTACCACGCCACGTATGACCTATTGTGGAGTGAGAAAGATCAGCTATTTTGGCGTGATTCTAGTTTCTTTGATAAACACGAAAAAAATGGCGAAGACGTTTTTTGGGCTCGTGGCAATGGCTGGGTATTTGGTGGATTAGCTTTGATGATACCTGACTTACCAGTTACTTGGGAAAAGCGCGATTTTTACATTAATTTGTATAAAAAAATGGCGGCACGTTTAATTGAAATCCAACGTGAAGATGGCACATGGTCAATGGGATTATTAGGTGGAACCGAAGGTTACCCAATAAAAGAAACCAGCGGTACGTCGTTTTATGCATATGGTATTGCATGGGGTATCAACCAAGGTTACTTAGATAAAGTCACTTACCGTCCAGCGTTAATGAAAGCATGGCAAGCGCTGCAAAATTCAGTCACCGCTGAAGGCATGCTCGCCTTCGTACAGCCTGTAGGCGCAGCTCCTGGAGATTCATTTCCAGATTACACTGAAGTGTATGGTGTTGGAGCATTTTTAGCAGCCGGTAGTGAAGTGTATAAACTACTTGAAGATGAAAAACCAAAAAAACACGTCGCTCACAATACAATTCAAACGTTAATGCATAATGCAGGGTGGTGTTGGTTTCAAGATCCCCGCGCCATTATCCAAAACGGTAAATTAATTATCGGTAGCGTTGCTGGCAATGGTGTGGGTGACGCTGCGGTAGGTGTCTACGACCTTGATAAAAAGCAACTACTCGGTCGTACCACATTAAAAACTGAATTTGACCATGATGATCATAACTCACCGGTTTTTTATGCGCGTCCTGATGGCAGTGTATTAACCGTTTACGCACGTCATAATAGTGAAAAAGCACATTACTACCGTATTTCAAATTCTGACAATTTTTTAAATTGGGGCGAAGAGAAAACGATACAAAGTCCTGCCAACGTAACCTACATGAACTTATATGACTTATCCGATGAAGGAACACTTTATAACCTTTATCGCGGTATTGATTGGAATCCAACGTATGTTACATCAAAAGACGATGGTGCTACCTGGAGCGATGAACATGTTCATCTCATTCAAAATGAAGTCCCAGGCGTACAAAGACCGTATGCACGCTATGCAGGGAATGGCAAAGACACCATAGGTTTGTCATTTACTGACGCTCATCCGCGTGATTTTGGTAACAGCATTTATTATTCTGAGTTTCGAGATGGTAATTTCTATAACGTGGATGGCACATTGATTAAAAACCTGAAAAAGGAAGGTCCGCTAAAACCCTCCGAAGCAGAGAAATTATTTCAAGGTGGCGGCGGAACCTTCCGCGGTGTTGATTTAAGTGTTGAAAAAAGCGCTTGGACCAGCTCAGTAGCATTTGATGATAAAGGCTATCCACACGTTGCTTATACTTATTATTTAAATAATCAAGATCAGCGCTATCGTATTGCATCTTGGGATGGCAAAAAATGGCATGACCGTGAAGTTGCGTTTGCAGGAAGCCGTTTATATGACCGTGAAGCCAGCTATACAGGCTTAATCACTGTGGATCCTAGCGACCCTTCTCACGTGGTTATTTCAAGTAATGTAAATCCTACGACAGGTGAGTCTTTATCAATGCCGCATCAAATATTTAGCGCACACATTGGGCTTGATGATGATACTAAAAGTATTCAGTGGCAGCAGTTAACACATGATAAGCACAATGAAAATTTACGCCCTATGATAGTCAACTCTGATCAACATAAAGTGATTATGTGGTTACAAGGGCAATATAATAGTTGGACAGACTATTATTTAGATGCTGTAGGGATTATTGTTGAGTAATCAGCCCTAATTCATTAAAAAGGAGCCACAGGCTCCTTTTTTATTATCAGCTCTATAATTAGTCCGGAAACTCTGGCGAAAGAATAGGAAATCCTTGGTCATCCCACTTTATTATACGCGCTCGCGCATGGCGATTTGGATCTGTTAACGGTGTTCCTTTAAGCTCTTTATAATCACGGCTGTGGTAAATTAATAAGTCTGTAACACCGTCCTCTGCTTTTACAAAACTATTGTGACCTGGACCAAAGCGCCCTACTTTTTCGTTACTTGCAAAAATTGGCTGTGGCTTTTTATGCCAGCTTGCGGGGTCGAGTAAATCAGCATCTGCATCGGCCCATAACAAGCCCATTGCATATCGATCATCGGTGGCACTGGCAGAATACGTAAGTAGCACTTTCCCCTCACGGATCATCACTGCAGCTCCTTCATTCACCTTATAGCCTTGTATTTCCCAATCAAGTGTTGGCTCTGAAATATTCACTATTGGCTCTTTTATCGATGTTGGTGAATCCATTTGTGCAATCCACAATGCGGAGTTATACGTTGCGGGTTGGTTTTGCTGTGCCCACACTAAATAACGCTTACCTTTATGGCTAAATGTTGTAGCGTCCAACGAAAAACTATCAAGGTGGGTTTTTAACTGACCCATTTCTTGCCACTGCCCGTTCATCGGGTTTTCACTGTCATTTTTGAGTACATACATGCGGATACTAAACGGCTTTTCTACATCACCCGCTGCAAAATGAATATACCAACTGCCATCAACTTTATGTAGCTCTGGTGCCCAAATATTGGTACTCATTGGGCCTTTTTCATTTTTATGCCAAATCACTTTTGGTTCAGCTAACTTCAAGTCATTAAGTCTACAAGCTTGACGTAATTCAATTTCGTCAAACTTAGGGGATGTACCAATAAAGGTATAACAACCGGTTTTTTCATCGCGGACCAACCAAGGATCAGCGCGTTGCAAAACAATCGGGTTATCAATTGGCATTAATGTTGGGCTATTATTTGCCTCTGCAACACTGTAAAAGCATGACATACTAAGTACGCTTATAATTGCAGTGGCAATCAGATTCTTGGCCATGGTATTTCCTATTTTTATAGTTTAATTTCCATTGTTAATATTGTATTACATATATTATAGTAGCTGATAAGTTTAATGATTAAAATAAAAAGGTAGGCAACTATGAAACACGCAAAAAAGTTCGCTCATACATGTAAACTGCTCGGTGCAAGCACATTACTTTGTTTAGCAAGTAATACCATGGCTAAACAAGTTGAAGTACACGACCCTGTAATGACCAAAGAAGGCGATACCTATTACGTCTTTAGCACGGGTATGGGGATCACGTATTACGAATCCAAAGACATGAAAAATTGGCAGCTTACCGGGCGCGTATTTAAAGACGAGCCGAGCTGGGCAAAACGAGTTGCCAGTGACTTTGGTGGCCACCTTTGGGCGCCGGATGTATACCAAAAAGATGGCAAGTTTTACCTTTATTATTCTGTGTCTGCGTTTGGTAAAAACACCTCGGCGATCGGTGTAACGGTTAACGAAACTCTAGATCCTAAATCACCAGATTATAAATGGATAGATCACGGTATAGTTATACAGTCTGTGCCTGAGCGTGATAACTGGAATGCCATAGATCCAGCGATTGTTGAAGATGACAATGGTACACCATGGATGAGCTTTGGTTCGTTTTGGGGCGGTCTTAAATTAGTGAAACTTGACGATGATATGGTACGTTTGGCACAACCACAAGAATGGCATAGCATTTCAGCACGCCCTAACACTGAACACGGACCTGTAGAAGCACCATATATCTTTAAAAAGAATGGCTATTACTACCTATTTGTGTCGTTTGATAAATGCTGCCAAGGTTTAGACAGCACTTACAATGTCCGTGTAGGGCGCAGTAAAAACGTAGAAGGCCCATACCTTGATAAAGAAGGCCGTGACTTAAATAATGGCGGTGGTTCGCTGGTGATCGAAGGTAATAAAGACTGGGTAGCGCTTGGTCATAATGCCGCTTATACCTTTGACGGTAAAGATTACTTAGTACTTCATGCTTACGAAACGGCTGATAACGGTTTACAAAAATTACGTATTCTACCGATGACTTGGGACGATAACTGGCCAGTAGTTGATAGCAAAGATCTAAACAAGCGCACCACTAAGCTGATTGAGAAGTAACACTTAAGAACAGCCACTAAAAACCTGCATTTTTTGCAGGTTTTTTGTTTTGATATATCGCATTCTCAATACAAAAATTACTGCTCTAGCTCACGATTACTCTTTAAAATCAATGAGTTTAATATCCATAAAAATAAGCTGCTCACTGCTTATCGCTAAAGATTCATTCAGTGCCACACTGTAAATATCGTAGGTAAGATGCGGTAAAATCAAAAGTTCATAACGGCTGCCTTTAGGCATCAGCATGAGTGCTTCTTGCAAACCTTCAATTGCTTCTGCTATCTCATACTCAGCCACTTGCTCGATTTGCCGCGTATCATAAAGCACATGCCCTGTTGCAGTCATCACGCGTTGCTGCACCTTAACAGTAGCATCCCATGAAGGTGGTTCGCCACTTCCCAGTTCAATAATTCGATACATTAAACCCGAGCCGGTTACATGCACACCAGGCTGTGTTATGTATTGCTCTGCGAGCGGATAGCGCCGAACACTCACTTTAGAATGCACATCGTCATAATGCTGTAAACTCATACTCGTCCTACTAGTTATTATTGATTAAACGAATACCGTAAATACCACCAGCAACCGATCCTTTTATTGCACTAAAGCGCAGTGTTAATGAGCTAGCTTTTTTCATTTCATCAGTTAATGGATAATCAATACTGTAAAATTCTGCACCGGTTTGCTTAGCAGGTAAGCTAACTTTTGCCAGCACCTCACCATTAATTGTGATAGTAAACTTACGTCCAACATCTGCAGTAAAGTAACGGATACGCAGTGCAACTGCCTGCTGCTCTGAGTTAGTTAGCTTATATTCAAACCAACCTGTTGCATCACGCCAATGATGGCCGTTATTAACACCTGCACGGGTATTTTCACCTTTAAAGTCATGCTCAACTTCAGGCTGTTGCTCGCCCGGTGTAATTTGGTCAACGGTCAATAATCGTAATTGCTCTTTTGCTTGTTCAGCCGCTTTTGAATCTTTAACAAATTGAGTAAATTCGGCTTCACTTTGCTGCGGCCAGTAAACTTGATAGCGACTATCATGAAGCCTAAAAAACGGAATTAACTGAGTTGTTTGTGTGCTCCCTATCCCCTGCTGAGCAATGGCGACATTTTTATCTGTGGTAAATGCAAGTTCTGCGCTAGGGGCTCGCTTTAAATCAGCAATAAACTGCTCGGGTTCACTGAGCATGATAGGCAGTGCTTCGGGTGGACAGGTAGGCCCTGCTGCAATATGACCCATGCGACTGTCATCAGCAACAAAGTTTAAATGCTCATTTTTAAACGCTTGTACTTTGGTTGCCATTACCACAGGACCATACAATACCGCATAGTAATCTTGGTCATCAGGCAACTGCTCTGTGTACAGTTTTGGCGCTAAAGAAAAAGTTAATTTATCGCCATCATGCCAGTCATGTTTTATTGCGTAATACCCCTGCTCTGCAGTGGCATTTATTGCTTTGCCATTAAGCTTAAACTGCAATTCATCAGTAACCCAACTTGGTTTACGAATATGCAGCTGCGCTGATGAGTTATGTTTTTTATCTAATGTGTTAATCACTAAGGTTATATTATTAGCATCCGGAAAATGGCTTTGTTGAGTTACTTTTAAGTCCTGTTGCAGCCAATCAAGGGTACTTGGAATAAATAGATTTACCCATAAGTTATCGTCATTTTTACTGTAGATCAGCTCACCGTATTTACTATGATTTTCGATACCCGAACCGACACAACACCACATTGAATCTTGTACCGATGAATACATACGATAGTGCCCAGGACGCATTGGCGTAAAGTACACAAGCCCACCGTGCTCAGGATGTTGCGACGATAAAATATGGTTATAGGTTGCGCGCTCGTAGTATTCTAAATAGCGAGTGTCCGCGGTTTTCAGAAACAGCAGCTTGCTGAGTTTCATCATGTTGTACGTGTTACAGGTTTCAGGGCCTTCAACGTCTTCAACCATCGCGGTAAAATCTTTTTTGTCGTGAAAATGCTCACGCACACTGTTACCACCAATGGCCACTGAGCGCTCTTTAGTCACTGTTTGCCAAAAATAATCTGCGCCTTGTTGCCACGCTTTATCATCAGTGGCCTCAGCGACCTTCAACATACCAATAATTTTTGGAATTTGGGTATTAGCATGTAAGCCAGTTAGCTTATCTTGTTTTTTTAACAGCGGATCGACAATGCTATTTTGAGTAAACTGTTGAGCTAATTTGAGATAACGCTTATCGCCACTGATCGTCGCCATATCGGCAAATACCGCATTTAAACCGCCATATTCTGAATACAGCATCTGTTGAATCTGCTGCTCGCTTAACTTAGAGGTTAAGTTTAAAAACCATTCGCCTAAATCAAACAGCATGGTTTTTGCTTGTTCACTGCCTGCAATCAAGTAAGCATCACGCAAGCCATGGAAAATTTTGTCTATGTTATAAAGCGGCACCCAACGATCATTTAAACTAAATAAATCGGCTTTAATATTGCCATCATGGATTTGTTGCCACATCGCTTGACCATTTGGTATGCCTCCTAAATAACCGTCATTAACCTGTTGTGCGCGTTGTAGCTCATTTAACATGTAATCTAAACGGCGCTTTAGTTCTTCATCGCCAGTTGCAGCCCACGCAAGGCTTAACGCCGATAAATAATGACCGCCAATGTGACCATCAAGCCCCGAGTCTTCCCAATTACCATAAGATGACGCTTTGGGCTCGATACCAGCTTCACGTAAGTAAGGGGCTAATAATTGATCTGGGTGCAATGCCAATAAATAACGAACGTTAGTTTGCTGGGCATGTAAAAATGGGCTTGCACTTAAGCTAACTTGCTCAAGTGCAAAAAGTTGTTGTGGTGTGCGCTGTGTATGATGCGTATTAACAGTTTTATCATCTGCATTAGGGTGTTCGCTGCAAGCCGATAACAACATTACCGCAAGTGAAAAACTAATAACGTGTGGTAATTTTTTTACTGCTAAAACAAACATACACAGAGTCCTTTTGTTATTTTTATTGTTCGCCAGGCTTACCAAAAACAGGCATACCGTTATCATCCCAATTTAGTGATTTTGTGAAGGTATGACGATCTGGGTTCCACAGTGGATCACCTTCAATTTCAGTATATTGACGACAGTGATAAACCAGCACGTCGTTACCATTTTCATCTTGCGTAAAACTGTTATGCCCGGGGCCAAACATCGACTTAGGCTCGTTACTACGAAATACCGGCTCTTGCACTTTAGTCCAGCTATTTATATCTAATAAATCACTATCTAGGTCCGCATATAGCAAGCCCATAGCATAGTTTTCATCGGTGGCACTGGCTGAATACGTTAAGAATATTTTACCGTTACGTTTAAGTACGTTAGGGCCTTCATTCACCCAAAAACCAATTATTTCCCAATCAAGTTCAGGGATGGTTAAACGGGTGATTTCGCCAGTGATCTCTGTTGGTGATGACATTTTTGCCAAGTACAGATTTGAGTTACCTTTTACACCCGGTTCTTTTTGTGCCCAGCAATAATAAAGCTCATCATTATGATAAAAAGTCGTGGCATCTAAACAAAAAGTATCCCATGGGGTTTCAATTTGACCGCAAAACTGCCACTCGCCTTCAATCGGATCCGCATCTTTACAGCTAATTGCATACATACGATGCTGAAATAAATCGTGCTTAATTTCACGACTCGGTGCTGCGGCAAAATAAACATACCAAGCGCCATCATTAAAATGGATCTCAGGAGCCCAAATAAGCTCAGTATATGGACCTGTTTGTGGCTTCATCCAGACCATTTTTGGCGTTGCAGTTGCAAGCCCTTCTAGGGTTTTTGCACGGCGCAGTTCAATGCCATCATAGGCAGGCACTGACGCGGTAAAGTAATAATAACCATCTGTGTGCTTATGAATATATGGATCAGCACGTTGTGGGATCAAAGGTTTAGGTAAAGTTGACATAAATGCTCCTAAAATTATTCTGGTAACCGCTGGTTTTTAACCATATCGGTATAATAGTTATCGGTAATTTTGTATTTAAATAGCACAAAGCCCAAAATGGCATGAAACACACCAGGAATTATGGTCAGCATTAATGCTAATCCAGTCATGGTAAATTGACTTTGTTCAATATTTGGCTGGTAATCAAAAAAAGCTAACAGTAAACCACCGGCAAGACCCGCTAAACCACCACCGGCTTTTTGGCAAAATGAAATCCCGCCAAATGACAAACCTGATGCCCTAACACCGTCTTTAATTTCGCCATAGTCAACCGCTTCTGCAATCGCGGACCAAAACACCGGTGCATGCAAATCAACCACGAAAGATAAAATGATATACAACACAAAGGCCAACCAGATGTCACCAGGTTGCACTGCAAAAAACATTATCAGCGAAATAAACAACACTGCGATTTGTGACCATCTAAATAGTTTTAACTTACAATAACGTTGGGTGATCCACGTACTTGCCACCATAGATACTATTGATGCTGCGATACCGGCACTAGTAAATGTACCCGCCAGATCAGGAGCACCTAAATAGTACTTAGCGTAGTACATAGCCACACTGCCACGAATTGCATAACCTAGAGTACCAAGTACACATGCGGCGCATAGCAGCAACCATTGATCGTTTTTAATCAGCACTTTAAATTGGGTCAGTATACTTTCGGTTTGTGGTTCATGAGTAATACGTTCACGAGTAGTAAAAAAACAAAACAGAAACAATGCTACACCGCAGGTAGACACTAAAATCATTGCCAGTTTATAACCATGAGCGATATCGCCACCGCCCCACATTGACGCAAGTAAAGGTACTGAAAATACAATAATAACATTGGCTATTTTGGCAAAAAACATCCGAAAACCATTCGCTGATAAACGTTCTTTAGGATCTGCGGTTAATACGCCAATGTACGAAATATAAGGAATTGCTACACCGGTAAACATCAAGGTGGCAAATAAATAAGTAAGGTAAGCCCACACCAACTTCATATTGTAATCAAAATCTGGAGTGGTAAATAGCAGGACGATTGAAATACCATAGGGCACAGATAAAAATAAGAACCAATGGCGGAACTGCCCCCAGCGAGTTTTTACTTTATCGGTAATCACGCCCATTAATGGGTCAGTAAACGCATCAACAAAACGTGCAACTAAAAATAAAATACCCATATCAACAGGGTCGAGGCCATAAATGTCGGTGTAGAAAAACGACATAAAATAAAATAATGCAGCAACCATAACGTTTACTGCCATATCACCGGCACCAAAACCGACTTTTTCTACCACTGATAACTTTTGATTTTCCATACAACTACCTGATTTTTAAAATACGTTGTACCTTAATACGCCATATTTAAAAGAATAAAGGTCACCTATTCTTTGTTTTATCACATTGGTGACCATTGTATTGCTTATTATTGTAAATTTAATGATAACCTAATTAATAGTATTATCATACTATTTGTAACGCAACCATTTTCGGTTAGACAAAGGTCATATAATAGAAAATAGAAAAGCCTCGGACGATCCGAGGCTTTTATTTGATATAACTGTGATTAGAAAGAGTAACGTACACCTAATGCAAATGTGCGACTATATAGTGCACTATTTGAATTATGTGTCGTTGGATACTCATAATAACTTTGATACGTTTCTTGCGTTAAGTTAGTACCATCAAATGTAACCATCAGATCTTCTGTAACATCGTAGCTTACCTGAAAATCTAAACTCTGTTCTGGGCTACGGTAGATACCCAGTGGGTTAGCAAATTGTGCGGCCTCATAGCTATTTAAGAAATCATCACGCCATAAATAGGCCAAACGCATATCAAAGTCTTCTCGTTCATAGATTAAAACAGTTGAGTACGATGACTTAGACACACCAAACATATCACGCGAATCTGTACCAACTAACTCACCTACATCGTTATACTTCGGTAAATCTTGTTTTGAATCAAGTAAAGTAGCACTGGCTTGAATACCTGCCCCCATTAACCAATCAGGCAAATTGTCAGGGAAATATACAAGACCAAGTTCTAAGCCATCTAATGTACCATTTGACGAATTATTTGGTTGAGTAAGAATGTAATCCTCAGGCTCAGTCGCATCTGGGCCTTGATATTGAATGATACGGTTAGAGCCATAGACAAATCCTTCTATATCGCGCTTAAACAATGTGCCATACAGCGAGCTTGCTTCAGCAAAATACCACTCTAAAGTTAAATCATAATTCTTCGATTCAACGGGTTTTATGCTTGGATTCCCACCATTTGCAGTACCATAACCAATATCTGTGACATCTTCAGTATAATAAATAAACGAGTTTAGCTGTGAAAACTCAGGACGACGAATAGTCTGAGTATAAGCGGCACGAGCAAGTAAATCTTCGCTCAAATGATAACGTACAACAAAGCTAGGTAACCAAGCCGATGAACTATTATCTGCAAAACTAACATCGGTAGGATTTTGATCAATATCGAAAAATGTCATATCAATCTTAGCATTTTCGTAACGAAGGCCAACTTGACCATCAATATCACGACCAAATAATGTGCTTGAAAAATTACCCTGAATATAAGCCGAATAAGCTTTTTCATCAACATCGAATGTTTTTTCTAACTCCAAACTTTCTGGCTTTATACCATATAGTTCGCGGAAATAGCCTCGATTCGCCTGAATGTAGTGGCCACTTGGGGCAACCCACGATGATGGCCAATTAGCTTTGCCATCAAAAAAGTCTTCATTAACAGCGGCTAATCCAGCATCAAGTGATGAAAAGGGTTGCCCAAGTGTCTCAACGAGGAACTTGGATTCACGTGATGCTTCTGAAGATCCTTTACTATCGTACTTAATACCGAAACCTATTTCATCGAAACCCAAACGGTCTACAAACAGTTCACCATCCAGCGTGAAGGTAAGTGAATCACCTTTGCGATTGCCACCATTGTCATACAGTTGAGCAACATTCCATTGCGAGGTATCGGTTAAATCAGCTTCATTCGCTGGGGTATCTGGATTATCAACATATTCTAATGCTGGGATACCATCTTTATCATTAAAATCAACATTTAAGCCATATGCTACCCGATCACTTCGCATTGCCAGGAATTCTGTTTCGTATTGGCTATCTTGATAATAAATTTCAGACGACAAATTAAAGTTATCATTGATAGTCCATTCGCCACCTAATGCAAACACGTAGCTGTCGGTTTTACTTACATTCAAATCACCGCTATTAAAACCGTATGGTGCATCAACATAACGTTCTTTAATAATGTTAGTACCGTCAAAGGTCGTCGGTGGATTTTGCGTATCAACATTGCCCCACCAATCTACGAAGGTAAAGCTTAGCGAATTGAATGACTCATTACGGTAGCCATTGTAAAAGGCTTCAAAGGTATATTGTGAATCGCTGTTAGGGCGCCATTGCAATGAAAGATTGGCAGCTGGGCGTTCACGCTTACCAGTTAAGTCATTAGAAAAAACGGCATCGCGTGACAAGTAATATTCAGTTGGCACACCATTGATATTCAATGTCGAACCCGATTGATATGGTAGGCCGTTTTCAAGACCAGGTTCCCATATTGGGCTTTCACTTACATTACCATTGCTTGGGAAAATACGCTCAAACGGTGCAAATCCTGCTGCCGGGTTAAGGGTCATAAATGGCACCATTGCACCTGCAGCCATATTTTGGTCGCGGTAATTAGTCTCTGCGTATGAAAGGTTGATCAACGCACCAAACTCACCCATACCAGATTCCCAGCGATTACTCGCTAGTGCAGATAAAATTGGATCAACCTCTTCTGCTTGGTCTTGGTAAACACCGCGAGCAGAAACAACCACTTTTGAGCCATCGAAGTTAAATGGGCGCTGGGTTTTGATGTCAATTTGACCGGCAATACCACTACCTACTTGTGAAGCGGAACGCGTTTTGAATACATCAACACTTTCCAATAAAGCTGCCGGAATATCAGCAAGCGCTACATTACGACCAGAAGCTGTAAATACTTGTCGACCATTGACTGTTGTTGTTACGTCCGTTAAACCACGGATAGATACCGTGTTTACTTCACCAGCACCACGGTCAGTAACCTGTATACCGGTTACCCGTTGCAGCGCTTCTACAACGTTATTATCTGGAAACTTACCGATATCTTCGGCAACAATTGCATCAACTACTTGGAATGACTGTCGTTTAATGTTCAGGCCTTTATTTAAGCTACCACGAATACCAGAAACCTGAATAACTTCAATGTCGTCTTTCTCAGCATTTGCTGATGTATTATCTTCTTGCTGTGCATATGCAAACTGGCATGACACTGCCATTAAAATTGCGCTAGCTATGTGTGTTTTTTTGAACATGAGTGGTGTTCTCCATTTGTTTTTCCCCCAGAAGGCTAATTACCCTCTGCTCCCCCTTATGTACAAAGCTTGTTGTCAGAGCCTGTATTAAGGTTGTCTTTTATTATGTTAATTATTTGCTGCCTGACATTGATAATATTGTATGATTAATTAGCAGTCAACTTATAACGCTAAATAAATGTTAATTGAAAAAATCGAAATACAGGCTTTAAAGTTGTGAAGAATAGAAAATAAAACAATAAATAACATAATCTTAGTTATTTTATTATGGAAAGGATTAAGAGCTTAACTATATTTTTGCAACAATTAAATGAATTTATTTTATTTAACATGGCAAATAAAGATACTATATTACAATTTAGCCAAGGCAACATATTGCTCTGTACAACAAGTTCATTTTGATAATCATCATAAAACCCAGTTAAAAATTAACATTTTAGGTACTGCTAGGTAAGAGGTGCCGTTGGATAAAAAAAGTCCCAGACAGGCTGGGACTTTTTGGGCTTATACTTTTGGGCTTATATAAATATTAGAAAGTGTAACGTGCACCAATTGCAAATGTACGAGAGTAGATACCGTTGCTAAAGTTAAATAGGTTATCGTTACCTTCACCGTAATAGCTTTGATACACATCATCTAAGATGTTTGTTGCATCAAATGTCACCACAAAATCATCCGTCACGTCATAACTAAATTGAAAGTCTAAACTTTGCTCAGGACGGCTCCAAAATTGTAGCGGGTTCGCAAAAATAGCCGCTTCGTTACCGGTATAGAACTCTGAACGCCATACGTACGATAAACGCATATCAAACGAATCTCGCTCATAAATACCCACAATACTGTATGACTGATCCGACACACCGGCCATGCTTGACTCAACATAACCACTAATAGTTCCATCATCATTATATTCTGGTAATTGTTGAGATGAATCTAGCGCAGTAAAACTTGCTTGTACACCAACTCCGTCAAGCATCTCCGGTAAATTATCTGGGAAATATACTAAACCAAGCTCTAAACCAGATAATTCACCTTCACTGGCATTCACAGGCGCACTTAATGCAAAGGGAATAACCTCTCCATCTGACGCTCTAGGTCGCATTACAATTTTACGCCCAGGGACAATCCGGCTATCTATGTCACGTAAAAAGTACGTTGCATATAAAGAGCTCGAATCTGCAAAATACCACTCAAGTGACACATCATAGTTTGTAGACTCCTCAGGTTGTAATTGCGGATTCCCCCCCACCCCAGTACCGTTTTTAGTCCCATCAGTTAATGGTTCAGTCCAGTATTGCAAGGCATTTAAATCTGTGAAATTAGGCATACGTAAGGTATTAGTATATGCAAAACGCCCTATCACATCATCGGTTATATTCCAGTTTAGAACTAAGCTTGGCAGTAATTTACTGACATCTGCGCTCGCAGAGCTTGACTCAAACACATTGGTATTTAGCCCTGTTTCAGCAGTAAAATCCATTTCTTGCTCATAGCTCACATAGCGAACACCAAACTCCCCGCTGATATTTTCAGTTAAGAAAAAGTTTGTTGTGGCATATAGCGCATACGAGTTTTCTTCGATATCAAAGGTCTTATATACATCTTCTGCTTCTAGATCATACACGCTGCGAACTGCACCAGCGTTATCTAGCATATAGCCACCATCTGCGGTGATAAAGCTATTAAATGTATCTGCACGGCCATCAAAGTAGTCATCAACTTGGAATACTATTCCAGAGCCATCGCCTGCTGCACCAGCTGCACCAAGTTGTTGGATCAGGCTTTCAACACTTGTACTATTTCCGATCCCACCTTCATTTGTTCGAGTGAATTCTTCAGCGGTGCGTTTTTCGTAACGACCACCAAATTTAATTTTATCGAAAAAGTTACCACCTACTAGATACTCAGCATCAAAGGTAAATGTTGTTGAGTCGCCGCGATTCCCGCCTCCATTATCATAGGCTGTTCCCGCATTCCAGTTTTGTATTGCAGCCATATCGGCTTCATTTACAGCTGTATTAGGATCATCCCAAAATGCGATACCTGGAACACCATCATTGTCATTAAAATCAACATCTAAACCAGTTGCAACACGGTCAAAGCGCATTGCAAAAAAGTCTGTTTCATACTCACTTTCTTGATAAACGACCTCAGTGTTAATAGTTAAATAATCACTGGCTTGCCACTGTGCACCAAGTGCGTATAAATAGCTGTCTGTTTTACCATAAGAGAAATCGCCACTTTGGAAACCACCCACAGCAATTGCTTGCTTTTCTTTTACAACGTTAGTGCCATCAAATACAACAGGCGTTTCGATGAAGCCGTTACCGTTTTCGAACGTATTAGAGAACCACATGGCATTTTGCGATTCATTTTCATAACCGGTGTAAAAGCCTTCAGCGGTAATTTCTAGGGTATCAACCGGCGCCCATTGAAGTGAAATTGAAGCAGCAGGGCGTTTACGCAAACCAGTAAAAGACGTACCAAATATCGCATCACGGGCAATTAAATACTCGGTTGGTTCACCCTCAACATTCAATGTAGAGCCCGGAGCATAGGGTAAACCATTTTCTAGACCTATTTTCCAAACTTTATTACCTTGCGAATCATATTCAGGAATACGTGAATAGGGTGAATACATTGCTTGCGGTTTATTGGTAAAAAATGGAAACGCTGCACCCGCTGTTATCGTATCATCTCGATAATGGGTCTCAGAGTACGACACATTAAACAGTGCACCAAACTCACCCCCACCATCAAGTTCCCAGCGGTTGCTTAATAATGCGCTCACATTTGGGTCAACTTTATCAGGTTGATCGGAGTAAATACCACGTGCAGCTAAAACAACTTTTTTGCCGTCAAAATTAAAAGGACGATTAGTTTTAATGTCGATTGAACCGGCAATACCACGCTCTACCTGATCAGCTGAACGTGTTTTATAAACGGTAACACCCGATAATAAGCTGGCTGGGATATCTTGTAGCGCTACATCACGCCCTGCACCAGTAAAAATATCACGACCATTTACAGTGGTATGCACATCCGACAAACCACGAATAGATACTTGGCTCACTTCACCCGCACCACGGCCAGTAGTTTGCACCCCAGTTACCCGTTGCAATGCTTCTACTACGTTGTTATCGGGGAACTTACCAATATCTTCAGCAATAATAGCGTCAACGATTTGCACGCTAGCACGTTTTTCATCTAACGCTTTATTTAAACTGCCGCGAATACCTGTAACCTGAATAACCTCGATTTCATCAACGCTTTCTTCAGGAGTATTAATTGCTTCTTGTTGTGCATAGGCAAATTGACAAGTGAATGCCAACACTATCGCACTTGCTATGTGTGTTCTTTTAAACATTAGCGGTGTTCTCCAAGTTATAGTTATATCGGCGGGCTGAACTATTCCATTTAGCTACCGAAGAGTGACCACTGCATTGTCCAGAGATGTTGTCAAAACAGTACACGGGGATCTACATATTATTTTGTTAATAGATTAGCGCCCGAACTTTGATAATATTGTATGACTAATCAGCGGTCAACTCTAAAATCCAAATTAAAACAATCCGTAAAGAATATATTAAAGTTCTCTCCCAATTAAACCTTACCGGTTTGCTTGCATACGTCCTAAAAATTAAAATAAACAATAAAATACAACAGTATAAACAATTAAAAAAGCGAAACATCTACATAGTAGTAGGCTGTCGAGTTACAAAAAATAAGTAACCAGATATTTACCTTCGCAATTTTGCTGCTAAGATAATAAAAAATACAATATTACAATAAAGAATTGTTTTTCACTGTATGTTTACTTTTTTGTACCAATTAAGCTCATTTTCGTACTCTATAATACAATTTGAGTCTGTGACCGTGAAGAGCGTATATTGAATTACAATCATTAATCACAAAGGACACCTAATGAACAATAAATTAACAGCCTTTGCACTGCCGTTACTGCTATCTAGCACTATGGCCGCTGCACAAAACCCATTATTTACCGATGTGTTTACTGCAGATCCTGCCGCATTGGTGCACAAAGATACGGTTTACCTGTATACCGGCCACGATGAAGCCCCCAATAACGATGTATTTTTTGAAATGCATGACTGGCTTGCCTTTTCATCAACCGATATGGTGAATTGGAAAAAGCACGGCCCAATTATGAAGGCCACTGACTTTAAATGGGCGAAAGGTGAAGCTTGGGCTTCTCATATGATTGAACGAGACGGCACTTTCTACTTTTTTACTACCGTTCGCCATGATGATACTAAACCAGGTTTTGCAATTGGTGTTGCTACCTCTACATCTCCTACTGGGCCATTTAAAGATGCTATCGGCCATGCTCTGGTCACCGATGATATGACCAAACATACACCAAATGATTGGGACGATATTGATCCGGCTATCTATGAAGAAGAAAACGGCGATACCTACATGTTTTTTGGTAACTTAGTGCCAAAATATGTAAAACTAAGCGATGACTTGCTCAGCTTAGATGGCGAAATTAAAACCATTGATTTACCAAACTTTACCGAAGCACTGTGGGTTCATAAAAAAGATGAATACTATTATGTTTCTTATGCATGCGAATTCCCTGAAAAAATCTGCTATGCAATGAGCAAAAGTATTCATGGGCCTTGGCAGTACAAAGGTATTCTCAATGAGATTGCCGGTAACAGCGAAACTAATCATCAGTCAGTTATCGAATTTAAAGGTAAAAGTTACTTTATTTACCATACCGGCGCAGTACCACCGAAAGACGGCAAGCCAAGTGGCGGTCGTTTTCGACGCTCTGTTGCTATTGAGCCACTGCTTTACAATGAAGATGGCACCTTACAGCGTGTTATCATGACCACTGAAGGATTGAGTAAAGGTAAATAACTCAGTCAATAAATGGGCTCTCACTGTAGAGCCCTCAATACTATGATTTAAAAAGCCTGCTGTTTGGAAAATTAATCGTCTTGCTACAATAACAATAACAATAACTATCTCAACACTCCAAAAGTTAGTTTAGGGTTGAATTAACTATCGATAAGCCTGTTATCCAAATCTTTGGTTATTTACATTTTCAAATCAATATATTGGTAACTTCCATTAATCAGCTCAAGTCTGAAATACTGACACTTACTCGCAACACTTAGGTTTTTCGATGCAAAAAAGCGAAAAATCAGTTCAAATCATTACTAAAAAATAATTAAAACAGCGCTGTAACCATTGTAAATAAAGTACTTTTTATTTACATACCAATTACTTTTGCAAAAGTATTTGCACATTTTTAATAGTACTATAAAATTACAATACTACGTAGTTGCTATTTTACGTTCAATGCACAGCAATTTTATTGACAACATTAAATAACAAAAATCCCAGTAATAAGAGGACACACAAAATGAAACTAACCAAATTAGCGATGGTGATCACCTGCGCTTTAGCTGTTACAGCATGCTCCGAGGAAGGCACTAAGCTAGAATCATCGCCAGCAGTTGCTCAGCCACAAAGTGCAAAACCAACCGTCAGTGATAGCGTTACATATGATGAGCTTGGTAATGTTGCCGTTACTTATGTTGGCGTACACGATCCATCAGTCATTGAAAATGATGGCACCTATTATATCTTTGGCTCGCATTTAGCAGCCGCTAAATCTACTGACTTGTTAAATTGGGAAATGATTTCATCACCCTCTGTTGAAGTTGGCTCTGAGCCTGGAACAGACATCCTACTAGTTAATGAGAGCCCACTTTTTGATTATAATTATTTAACTGAAATATCAGAAGGTGTCGAATGGACAGACGGCTACCCTAGTAACTGGGCTGCAAACGTTATTGATTCACCTGATGGTAAATTCTGGTTTTATTATAATAGTTGCGGGCAACATAATACTTCTACCGAAGAGATTCTTAACGATCAAGTGTGCTGGGACCGTGGTTACCTAGGCTTAGCTGAAGCAGATAACATTGAGGGTCCATACAAAGACAAAGGGATCTTCTTACGCAGTGGTTATCGCAACCAAACTGAATTTGTTGCTTATCCCCTAGATAATGGCCAAACAACCTATGATGGTGGCATTGATCCAAATGTAATCGACCCTGCTGCATTTTATGATACAGAGGGTAAATTATGGATGGTTTATGGCTCCCATCATGGCGGTATATTTATTCTTGCCATGGATGAAAGTACCGGTAAACCAGAAGCAGGCCAAGGTTATGGAAAACACTTACTTGGTGGTGCCGGTCGCTTTATCGAAGGCCCGTTTGTTATGTACAGCCCTGAAAGTGATTACTACTACTTATTCTACTCTGTTGGAGGCTTAGATTTAAATGGCGGCTACAGCATTCGAGTAGCACGCTCAAAAACACCGGATGGCCCATACTTAGATACCGCAGGCAATGATATTGCCGCTGTTGGTGGTTTAGAGATTGGTGAAAAGCTATTAGGTGGTTTTGAATACACTCAAGGTGTTGGTGAAACCTCACCAGCTTGGGGTTATCAGGCTCCAGGTCATAACTCCGCTTACTATGATGAGAAAACTGGACGCAACCTTTTGGTAACCCATACCCGCTTCCCGCAAACATCAACACCGTTTCCAAACATTGCAGAAGCGCACCAGGTTCGCGTGCATGAAATGTTTATTAACTCGTTAGGCTGGCCAGTCACCTCACCACAACGTTATGTACCTCTTGAAGGCGATAACTTAGTTGTTGCAGAGCAGCTATACGGTTACTACAAATTTATAAATCATAGTACTGATGTTAATACCAGCCCAGTGCGCTCTACTCACATTGCTTTAAATGCAGATCATTCAGTAACAGGTGATGAAGCTGGTATTTGGTACATGGTTGATGATTCAAACGTAAAACTTGAGCTTGAATCTGGCACTTACTACGGTGTGGCTAAATGGCAATGGGATGATGGTAAAAAAGATCTTGTCGTCACTTTTTCTGCAGTATCGTTAGAAAATGCCACAGTCTGGGGCAGTAAAGTCGCTGAAATTGATGAAACGACCAGTGTTTTAGCAACCGTGAGCGATGCATTAAATATTAACACCGAGCTGACAATTGATGATGAAGGTTATTCATTGCCAACCAAAGGGAAAGCGGGTACGACTATTCGCTGGGAATCAAGTAATGAATATTACATTGATGCAAATGGCTCCATATTTATTCCCACCCCTGATCGTGGCGATCAAGCAGTTACATTAACCGCTAATATGTCACTCAATGGTGAAACTATCACCAAAACGTTCAATGTTAATCTAAAAGCGCGCCCCGTATTTAGAAATGCACTTGCTCATTATAGTTTTGAAAACGGCTTAACTGATAATTTAAGCAACCTTGCTGATGCCATGACCACAGATAATAATTTGGACAACACAGGTGTTGGTACGCCAGCCTATGCTGCGGGTCAAACAGGTCAAGCATTTAACTTTGATGGCGCGACCGGTGTTCGTTTACCTGATGACATAATCAACTCTGATAGCTTCACAGTTTCATTTTGGTCTAAGCCTGATGTAATAACTGACTATAGCCCTGCATTTTTTGCCGCTGAAAATGCTGACCGTTGGGTGAGTTATATTCCCGGTGGAGCCTCCCACTTTACACCTAATTCAGTCTTATGGAGTCGCTATCTTGTTGAGCCAGAAGTAGAACAATGGAATCAAGTTATACATAGTCAAAAGGTTGTAGCAGGGCAATGGAGTCATGTCACTATCACTTATGCTAACGGCATAATGAAATACTATTCTAATGGGACGCTTGTCGGCTCAATGCCACGTCCAGATATGTTTAGTGCTGATACAGCTAAATTTGCACTCGGTGTAAACTTTGGTTGGAATACCCCATTCCAAGGTCAAATAGATGAATTTATTATTTATGACTACGCACTCAATAGCTCTAATATTAACGCAGCAGCAATTAATAACCTGACAAACCCAGCTATGTTTGCTGACTTTATTAAAAATGGACTTGATTTAGGTGATACGACGGCTATCCGTGAAAGCTTTACCTTACCGCGTGTTGGGCCATTTGTGTCAGGGATTAGCTGGACATCAAATAATGAAGAGTTCTTGAAACCTGTTAATGGCACTGCCATTGTTAATCAGCCAAGCGCCAATGCGGGTGACCAAGTTGTTACTTTAACAGCAACAATTAACTATAAAGACTTTACCGATACCAAAACCTTTGAAGTTACAGTTAAATCACTTGCCCCTGCAGAATATAGTTTTGAAGGCGACTTAGCTGAACTTAAAGCAGCTTACAAAAACGCCAATCCTACTGGCGACCGTATTGATAACACTGGCGGTAACGTCACTTTTGTTGAAGGTATTAAAGGCCAAGCAGTATTCCTAGAAGGTTCAGGGGTTCGTTTGCCAAATAACTTGATAACCACCAATGATTATTCTGTGTCTATGTGGTTAAAACCAGAAACATTCACAGACTTCACCACTGCATTTTTTGCAGGAGCGAGTTCATCAGCTTGGGTCAGCTTAGTACCCTCAATGGTTAATTCAAATACTACGCGTTTATGGGCCGATGCTGGCGGAGCAAACTTTGATAATGGTGATTTAGGCATGCGACTGCCAGCCAAAGAGTGGACTCATGTTGCCTTCACTGTTGACGGAACCAACGGTGACACCTTGAAGATGTATGTAAACAGTGAGCTTAAAATTGAAGCAGGTGGCTTCCCTCGCGTGTTTACTGTTGAGGGCGAAACCAATGAATTTGCGTTAGGTGTAAACTACTGGGATACACCTTTCAACGGCGCGGTTGATGAGTTAAAAATATTTAACGGAGCAATCGATGCTGACGCAATCAAAGCACTCTACGATGCAGCTACTGCACAAGAGTAAGCTATTTAGGGTGAGCTGCCTTACCCAATAGTTTGTTGTCATAAAAAGCCAGACGAGAGTCTGGCTTTTTTTTAACTTTTTATTTTCAACATACACAACATCATATACAGTGATATTTATAATACAATATTAACTAAGGAAGGAACTATGCAACGCCTTTTCATCACCTTAATATGCTTGATACCCTCACTTAGCTTTGCTAAAACAGCCGACTTTAAAGTGATAGATCAAGGTGGCAGTGGCCCATTTAGCGCCATTGCAGCCACTGAAACCTCGTTAAGTGACTATGTTATATACCGCCCGAAGCAGTTAAGCGCTGGGCAAAACCCGTCGACAAAACTGCCCGTTATGGTATTTGCGAACGGCGGCTGCATGGATACCTCATTTCCCTTTGAGCATATGCTCTCTGACATCGCTTCGCATGGTTACTTAGTGATTGCATTAGGAAAAATGCAAAACAGCCTTGATGACAGGCCCTTAAATAAAGCCAGTAATAGCATGATCCCTCACGCGATTGATTGGATCACAGCGCAATCTAGTAATCCGCTGAGTGAATTTTACCAAAGCGCAAATCTTGAGAAAATCGCTATTGCAGGCCAGTCATGTGGCGGCGCGCAACTACTTGCCACTGCCGCAGATAAAAGAGTCAGCAGCTATTTAATGTTTAATTCAGGTATTGGTGATATGACCATGGCAAACGCTGATGTTAAGTCACTGCAAAACTTGCATGCGCCTGTTATCTACCTTGTTGGTGGACCCACTGATATTGCCACTGACAATGCCAAGCTCGATTATCAACGTATCAATCATGTGCCTGTGATCTTTGCTAATCATAAAACCGCGGGGCATTCAGGAACGTTTGAACAGCCGTTTGGTGGTTCGTTCTCAAAGCTCGCTATCAAATGGTTGGATTGGCAATTAAAAGATAAACAAAGCAATTCAGGGCTATTTTTACAAGGCCAAACCGCTGATTTTGTCAGCTGGGATATAAAAGCAAAGCAATTTTAAAAGGAATGATTATGAACACAGCAACACTTAAGCGGCTTTTATGGGCTGCATTTTTTACTGCAACAACGGCCGCTGTAAGCGCCGAGCCGCTCACCCAAGTCACTGTGGCACAAGGTAAACTACAAGGAACCGCCCAGCAAAACCTGGCCGTTTTTAAAGGTGTGCCGTTTGCTAAACCACCCGTTGGTGAATTACGTTGGAAAGCCCCGCAACCGGCTGAAAAATGGCTAGGTGTATTTAAAGCACAAGAGTATGCCCCTGCACCAATACAAGCAGGCAACCCTGTATCTGGAGTCAGTGAAGATAGTTTATATTTAAATATTTGGACACCGGCAGAATCGAACACAGATAAACTCCCTGTATTGGTATGGATCTACGGAGGAGGCTTTAGCTTTGGCAGTTCATCCGATCCTATTTTTGATGGTACTGAGCTTGCGAATAAAGGCGTAATAGTAGTGTCTATCGCCTATCGTGTTGGCCAATTAGGTTTTTTAGCCCATCCGGAACTTAATAAAGAAAGCCCAGTTGGCGTATCAGGTAATTATGGGTTGCTCGATCAAATAGCCGCCTTAAAGTGGCTTAAAAACAATATCAGCCATTTTGGTGGTGATGCTAACAATGTCACTATTGCGGGTGAATCCGCAGGCGGTATTTCAGTGAGTATGCTTGCAGCGTCACCGTTAGCAAGTGGTCTATTTAACAAAGTAATTTCGCAAAGTGGCGGTTCATTTGGCCCTACTCGCATAAAAAATTATCCTGGTGAAAACATGTCGACCTTACAACAGGCTCAAGCAGAAGGTTTCGACTATGTAAAACAGTTTGGCACAACCTCAATTGCACAGCTGCGTAAAATGAGCGCAGACACCTTTATACCAAAAGGTTGGTCACTGCCTGGTGGCTGGCCTATCGTTGACGGCTATGTGATCAAAGACGACCAATATAAGCTCTATCAGCAAGGCAAGTTTAATGATGTCCCTGCCTTAGTGGGTTATAACTCCGATGAAGGCGTCAGCTTTGTGTGGGATCCTGACGTAAATAACTTTGTTGATGGAGTAAAGACTCGCTTTGGTCAATTTGCGCCAAGTTTACTTGAAGCTTACCCTGTTGCAAAAAACAGCATCCCTCGCAGCGCCCGTAATCTAGTGCGTGATGCTGCCTTTGGCTGGCATACTTGGAGCTGGGCTAAATTACAAAGCCAGTATGGTAATGCACCCGCTTACCTTTATTACTTTGATCATCACCCAAAGCGTAAACTTGGCGCCAAAGATGAAGATCATGGTTCTGGCCATGGCCATGAAATTGCCTATATGTTTAAAAATCTAAATAAATCAGATCCGAATGTAACGGCAAACGATTTAAAAATGGCAGAAACAATGGCCACCTATTGGACTAATTTTGCCAAAAACGGCAATCCAAATGACGATGCATTACCAAATTGGCCCGCTTTTAATGAGAGCAAACCAAGTACTATGTATTTTCAACAGCAAGCTAAAGTAGGCCCTGTGCCTGATAAGAAAGCGCTTGAAACGCTTGATGAATACTTTAAATGGCGCCGTACAGCAGCAGGCGAAAAATGGGCTAACCAAGCTCGCTAGTCTGCAGCAATCCACATAAAAGCCAAATTTATATTTGGCTTTTATTTACATGTCTCCCCTTTAGTAACGCCTCTTTCAGCCGATAAGTATGATTAAATCACATTATAAAGAGCCATGATGCAGATACATAAACCACTGGGACAGCCAATTGCGTCACCATCAGAGTCTACGGTAAAAAGTAACGATACTACTGGCTATCGTTTATCAGAAAAAGAGTTAGACAATATATCAGGCCGGGAAACTAAAGAGAAAGCAGAAAAAGAGGCCAGTTCAGATATGCCCGATCATATCGCTAAAATGATCGAACAGCTGAAAAAAATCAAAGAACAGATTGAACAACAAAAAGAGCAACTCGAAAAGTTAAAAGCGCTAGATAACCAGCAAGATGAAGCTGTTAAAGCACAAGTCGAAGCACAAACTAATATGATTGTATCAATGCAAGCTCAAATGGGTTCGTTAGTTCAAACCATCGCTGAAGCAATGAAAGAAGCTGGTATTACCGACACAGGTGCACTTGTCAGTGCCATGGTGTGATCAACTGAAATCGCGATTAGTTGTTACTATTGTAGTACTGCTCATATTCTATTATTAGCAATCGTGTTTTTAGCTATACTTAAATAAGCGCAATATCAACAATTAGGCATAATTATGAGTTATAAAAACTGGCCAATCGCTAGGCAGATTGGTGCACTCGTATTTCCTTGCTACAGCAATTTTTACTGACAAAAGTAAATCGGCCATTAAAATGCCTTCTGCTACAGGCGCAATAAGCTTTGCGATTTAATCACCAAAATAATTAGTGATTGTTTAATCGATAGATTTTTAGTTAAAGGAACCGCTTTTTATTTGTAGATACTTTTCGATAGTTTTATCTTTCTTATCTGATGCAAGAACTTCATCTAAAGATTTCTGAATTTTTGTTATCATTTCATCTGATGTTTTTTTATTGGCTATCATGTAATAGCCACCTTCGTTCGACAGTAAATAGGCTTTTTCAATTGCTGACTGATCATAGCCCAGCGTTTTCATTTGATAGGCTAAATCTAATGGATCTCCAGGGATCAGATCTGTCCTTTTTTTAAATAAAGCTTTTAATATTTGTTCTGAATTAACAGTAACATAGTAGTCTATATTTTCTTGAAAGTGATTGCGTTTAAGGAATTGCTCAACTGAACCGCCCATCAGCACGCTAGTTTTATATTGTTTGATATCTGCGATTTTGTTGATCTGTATATCAGATCGGGAATTTAATTTATACAGATATACCTCTCTGGTGTGCAAAGGGCCAATCCATTTATACATATTTTCGAGCTCAGGAATGCGAGCTACTGTAAAAAGCAAAGTGTTAGGGGTTTCCTGGACAGTGTATAAAGCGCGTTTAAAAGGATAAACTAACAGTTTGTATTTGATGTTCGCTTTTTGCAGCGCGGCTTCTACTAACTCTGTGCTAATACCAACAAGCTTACCACCTTTGTTAAAATTATAAGGTGGCCAGTCGTTCAACAAAATTGTAAGCTCAGGCTCTGGGTCCTGAGCATTTGCATTTATATTTGACAATAAACTCAATAATAAAAACATTCTTAATATCATGAGGCTTCCTATTCCTGTGCCTGCTTCTATCTATAAAAAGCGCTATTTTTTAAGTTTATTTTATAATTATCTTTGGCTTTACCTTACATATTAGCAGCCTACGCTAACATTACACTTGGTTCACTGTATCTTACAATTATGGACAATCAAATTGTACCTTTGCTGCGTCACCTTACACTAATTAAATTAGCGACAACAGCTTAAAATACAACCACCTTTGATATTGAGCGAATCGCTTAACTTTGACAGTTTGTTAAAAAATACTAAATGTACAGGCCACGAGTGCACTTTATTAATGATGGCAATAACACGACTATTCAAATGTAAGTTCATAAAATTAAAACGCACGCTACATACACATAAAAAAGCCACTATCGAAACAGTGGCTTGGTGAGAGTCGAACGCTTATTTACATTTACTTTGGTTCGCGTAAATGGAAAATTTGGCACTTGTTACCTAAATCAGGTTGTTGCGCAAAATTAGTTTTATCTGCAAGGCCACAGTCACTTAATCCTAGTGCTTGCTTTGTATAGCGATTGATCAACATCACGCCGCCACCTGCAACAGGAGCAATACGCCATTGTGCTGTTTTAGTTTCGCACGACGCCATTTCAACATTGGCACCGGGTACTAAAGCATTGTTTGCCACCGCGGCGCAATAATCACTTTCAAGGTCTTGTTTTAGAGCAACGTAACCAGTATCTGTTGGTGCAAAAAACCACTGCTGGGCATCGCTATGAGTAAACGCTTGTTGCTCAACATTAGTGCCTGCTTTAACAGTACCTGCAACGCTCAACGCTTTACCGCTTTGTTGACTCATTACTGCCACGCTGCCAACTGGCTGTAATTGCCAGTCACCACATGCCGTGTCTTTGCCTTGCTGTAACACTTCTTGATTTTGTGCAGCTGAACACCCTGCTACGGCTAATGGTTTTTCAGTGTAGCGGTTCGTAATGGTGACATTTCCATCAGTACTTGGGGCAACTTTCCATTGTTGGCAGAAGTTGTTACGCCAAGCAGCAGATTGCGTTTTCGCATTATCAGCATCGCTACAATTAGCCAACTCTAAAAACTTGCTGTCTTCGCGATTTGCTAAACGGACAAAGCCATCTGTAGTGGCATCAATCACCCACTGACCATTGGTTGCAGCACATTGACGTTGCACAGCACGCGCATCTTGAGGATCGGCTGCAATGTCTAAACACAAACCGCTAGTTGCATTTACGAGGTTATAACGCTGACCTTGAACACGAGTAACCAGTGGTCCGTATTCGCCTGATGGCGGAGCTACTTCAACACCCGGTGTTACAGGTTTTGCAAAGTTTGGCGTGCCATCATCATGCCAAGTAAATTTTTGCGCACGTAAAGAACGTGTGGCACTACAACCATGTTCTACTGAGTCATTACCGTGATATACCAGCCAATCTTCACTGCCATCTGGAGAAGTGAAGAAACCATTGTGACCAGGGCCAAATACTTCAGTGGTACGTTCAAATACTGGTTGATCAAACTTTTTCCAGCTGTTTGCATCAAGCGGATCATCACCAACAAGTTCTAACATCCCTAACTTATAATCTGGCGTGTTACAAAAGCTTGCTGAGTAAGTCATAAACGTGCGACCGTTATGCTGCAGAATTTCAGCACCTTCAGTTACCTTACGTCCGCTGATCTCCCAATCAAGTTCAGGACGTGTGATCACAGTATGTGGCGTGCCTTTTTTCAGTGTCCATGGGTTTTCCATTTCAGCAATAATATTAAGCTGTTGATCGCCCTGCCACTGTGAATAAATAACATAGAGTTTATCTTTGTAGCTTAAATAGTTACCATCAATATTCCATACGTCAGGCATGAGCGCGCCTTTGTACTCATACGGGCCCATTGGGTCGTCACCAGCACTTTCTAATACATTAAGATGTTGGTTATCTAATGTGCCATCAGTGCCGGCTGTGTACATCATGTACCAACGGTAGCCATCAGGGCCTTTAACACGATGAAATTCGAACGCCCAAAAGTTACAACAACGCGCAGGATCAGTCGCTGACCAGACATTAACCGGCGTTGCATCAGCAAGACCAGCTAACGTCGGTGACTTACGCATTACCAGCTCAGATGTCCACGTTGTTGTAGTCAGGTAATAGTTACCATCCCAGTACTCTAACCATGGATCGGCACCATTTGGAAATAATGGATTAGTAAACACACCATCGTCTTGCGTGGGTGCTTTTGCGCTCGTAATTGGCGCTTTATCTGCTGTTTTTTGTGTGTCTGCGCTAGTTGTAGATTCACAACCACTAAGCGAGCTTAAAGACAAAGCGAATAAGCCTAGCAGGCCCGTTGCTTTAGCGGTACGCTTTAGCTTAGTGCGCAAGTGATGTTGTACATTCATTGTTGTTATCACCCTTAGTTATTATAACAAACCCACTATTGGGGTTTAATTTTATAGAAAGCTGTTTTGAGTCGAGCTGTTGCGTCTCAACCTCTGTTAATTTTTTACCTGCGCTTAGCAGCTGTGCTGAGTTAAAGTTGCTAAAACTTAACTCAATATTTAGCGTAATAGCTTTATCTTCAGCATTGATCCCTGCTATATACCAGTTGCAACCACGGCGCCTTGCCATTACCACATGCTTACCAGGGCTGCCTTGCAATAGCCGTGTTTCGTCCCATACTGTTGGCAACGACTGTAAATAGGTTTTAACTGGTGCTGACACCTTTGCCATTTGCTCAGGGGTCGTAACTAAGTGCTGAACCCCAGAGGTAAATAAAATAGGCAACGCGAGCTGAAAGGCATTATTGGTTTTGCGTTCAATATTAGGAATATCGCCAAGTACCATAGGTGTAAAATCCATTGGATCAAACACGTTACGAGTAAACACTAAGGTGGCGGCATGTTGTGCTTCTTTATCGGCAAATGCTTGAAAAAAGCTTATCATCTCAAAGCCTTTTACTGCTTCGGAGGTCATTAGATTAGGATAAGTTCGCTGTAGCCCCCGTGGTAAGGTGGTGCCATGAAAATTGACCATTAACTGATGCGCTGCTGCGTCTTTCAGCATAGCTTCGTAATAGGCCATCACAGATGAACCATCACCCGGGAAGAAGTCGACTTTAATGCCTTTAATTCCCATAGCTTGAAGTTTTGCAAAATGTTTAATGCGATCAGCACGCGTTAGTAATGCACTTTTAGGAGAATAAACCGTGTTATTCCACGCGCCTGATGAGTTATACCAAACCCATAAATCAACATTTTTTTGCTTAGCATAGGCTGCCAACTGCTGCATTTTTTCCCAGCCTATTTTTTGATCCCAATCCGCATCAATCAATACATATTGCCAGTGCATATCTGCTGCATAATCAATGAACTGTTTTTGCACAGGAAAGGTTGTAAAGTCATCCTTTAATAACCCCCAACTCCAAGCAGCAATCCCCGGTTTAACAAAATCAGTGTTAGTTAGCTGGTTTGGTCGGGCTAAGTCAGTCCCTAAAGTAGACTCAGTAACCGTTTGCAACGTGCCAATTACCAATAAACGCCAAGGCGATAACAGCGGCAGTGTATGCTCTGGTAAATAGCCACCATTAGAAGTAACTTCACGCTGATCAGGAAAACGAACCTTAAACTGCCCTTGGCTATTATTGGTTAAATTAGTACCACTGTAATAGTCTTCACCACCAGCTTCTGAGATTAAAATATACTGATCTTGGTGCTTAAATAATGCCGGATACACCCAGCCATTATTGGTTATTGCAGGGGTCGTTAATGCTGTCGCTTGTAAATATTCTTCTTCATAAGAAGGGTTAGTGTTCATCCAGCCAGATTGCGCTTGCGCTTTAGGCTGTAACCACGCAACGGTTTCACTTGGAAAGTTAAAACCCGTTTGTTCACTCATAACGACCCGCGTATCCGAGGACTCCCCATCTAACTCGTAGCGAAAAGCAACCCCATCGTTGCTCACTTGAAAGCGAACATTCAATGTTTCGTGTTGCTGATTAGTCACGCTTACAACCGTACTGTTAGCCTGGTAATCAACAAACTGTTGCTTACCAGTAAAAAGCTGGTAGCTATCATTCACTGTCGGCTGTTGTTTAACGGCTAATAATCTAAGCTTTTTAGTAAAATCGGTATTATTAAGCGTGATACCTAATAAAGATGGCTCAATTACTTTATCGCTACCTGACTGTACTTGATAACTTAACTGTCCTTGCTCATCTAAATCTACCAATATAACTAACTGCTGATCTGGGCTGTGAATAGTCGCAACCTCAGTCGCTTGCGCCACAGTTGTTATCACTAAGGCTGCAAACAGCAGCC